>Ga0315291_10000416_pt1 | contig 56018 bp, 59 predicted proteins | sample YL17G12_20_MG_FD_203070 | JGI IMG/M metagenome (GOLD analysis project Ga0315291, IMG submission 203070) | Sediment microbial communities from Yellowstone Lake, YNP, Wyoming, USA - YL17G12_20 | ecosystem: Environmental > Aquatic > Freshwater > Lake > Sediment | place: USA: Wyoming | collected... | reverse complement strand
TATACAGTATTCGACACCGGTGCCAAATACAGGAGGTAGTTGTGCGCCATTCTATCAAAGCGTTCGTGCATAAGGGTGAGAAGTACTACGTTGCGGAGTGCCTGGAGATAGCAGTTATCACCCAGGGCAAGACCCTGGATGATACCATGTCCAATCTCCAGGAGGCGGTGGCACTGCATCTTGAGGGCGAGGATCTGGCTGACTTCGACCTTGCTCCCAACCCCTCACTCCTGGTGACATTCGAGTTGGAGCCCGTGATTGTCACGCAAGCTTGAGCGCCTCTCCGGTACCCAAGCGGTGGCTGTCATGGCCACGTTCGGCTTTCACGTCCACTCCCAGAGGGGCAGCCACGTCAAACTGCGCAGGATCGGTAAAAGAGGCGAAAAGCAGACACTAACCATTCCTCTCCACTCCGAGCTGGATCCCGGCACAGTGCGGGCCATCATGCGCCAGGCAGCACGGTACATCCCCGAGACCGGGTTGCAGCCACTTCTTTTCCGAATAAGCAGCGACTGGGCTCTAATAGCCGGTGATACTAATACCGGGGGAAGGTCACGGTCTATACAACAGGTATTGCATCGGCCACTGGTGATTGAGAAGGAGCGGATCAATTTTGATTGAGCGGATAATAGATACTATTCGGAGACTTTGGTCAATCGCATATTTTCGTTTCTTAGTAGTGGGAGGAGTCAATACTGTCTTTGGCTATGCAGTGTTCGCCCTGTTAATACTGTTGAATCTCCACTATGTATTAGCTGCATCGTTAGCTACGATCTGCGGAGTTTTATTCAATTTCAAAACAACGGGATTAATTGTATTTGGGAACAAAGATAACCGGCTGATTTTCCGGTTTTTCGGTATATATTTAATTTATTATCTGCTGAATATCGGCCTTCTGAAAGCATTTGATATGTACGGCATAGGCAGCCTAGTTGCTCAGGCGATCATAGTACTTCCTTTGGGAACGTTCTCGTTCTTACTGATAAGGAAATTCGTATTTAGTGCCCTAAATAGTAAGCAGAGCGGGAAGACTGGTCGATAACTATGGGATTTATCGTGCAGTTGCGAAGGAGGCCCGGTTCTAGCGTAATCATCGCTTACTGGGTTTCCAACGACTGTTGACCGGTACACAACGGCTTTTATCGTAGTCCTATCTAGGTTTGCTGGCTTGGCAAGACCAGCGGACAGCTCAGGGAAGAAGCTCTGCAGCGCTGAAGCACGAAGAGGGCGTGAAACATCCCAGGGGCTAGTCGAGGCCATGGCAGTCCTTGCAGCAAAGGTAAAACCATGGTACAATGCCGCACAGAGCTTCCTGTAAGAAGATATTGGTAGCCACCGGTGAGTAGTCATGGTCGCCGACTCGTATATGCTCGATAACGATATAAGCAGACGGACTCCCAAAAGCCAGCAGGACTACTTCTTGCTTGGTGCATGTATTACCAACGCTTTGCTTCTCTTGCCTCTTATCTGGACATTGGCATACTATCTCTATAAGCCGACTGCTTCCCTTTTTGATTTTATACCTCCTCTACGTTGGTTTGTCGCACCAGAAATTGATATCCCGCTTTATATCATTAGCTGGATTGCGGTATTGATTTCTTTTCTAGCCTATTATTTCATCAATCGTTGGCTATCTAGGCGTTTGGACACAGGAACAAAACATGTACTATCAAAAGGCCTCTTCTTCTTCTCACTGATCACCCTATGCGGAGTGCAAGGATTATTTCTAGGTGTACTTTTTGGGGGCACGAAATCTCTGAATCTACCGGTAGTAATACTGGCCTTTTGTTATCTAGCTATTGCCACTTTCATAATCGGTTCATGCCTATTTCAAGTGTTCAGAAATCCCAAGTCGTTGAGCCGATTCATTAATTGGAGCATTATGATATTTATGATAGTTATGGGGGGGGCCGGTGCCCTTCTTGTACGTTCCGTGTATACCAATTTTAGCATAGCTAACGCGGTTGAGCACCTGCATACGTATTTGCCTTCAGAAACGATGATCCGAAATACCAGTTTTTCGTGGGTTGAAATTATGCTAACGGCTCTCTTCATTTTATTATTCTTGGGGCTATTGATATTCTTTGAAACCAAACTCCGTTTGAAAAATGGTCTGTTATTTCTCTTGGTAGATCTATGTGTGGCATTCGCTATTGCTTATGCCGTGTTTGGAATAATGACTTACCCTATTTCTGTTGCCTTTGACAAAGACTTTTACATGGGGCCAATAAACGATGTAATACATGGCAAAACGCTGATGGTAGATAGTATGTCCCAATATGGCTCACTGAGCATCTACTCATTGGCCCTATTGTTCAAAATCCCTGGTATTCACTTAACTTACGGTAATTTTGCCTTACTTGTTACAATTACCTTCATTGCAGGATATATCCTCATTTATCTACTTCTAAGACTGTGGCTAAGGAACATCTTGATTCCAATATTTGGCATATTTTTTATAGTCCTGCAGAACTACTTTGTGAACCTGTACAATCCCATGCTTTCTCCCCAGGGCTTTTTCTTAAGATTTGGCTGCTGGATACCGGTCATGTTTTTGCTGTTGATAAGGACTAGGTTAGCCACGGGAGGACGAAACCACCTACGATGGATATTGCGAAGCGTTGAGCTTCTATTCGTGGCGATAGCATTCTTCTGGGTCCTTGACGCAGGAATTTTCGTACTGGGTGCGTACATAGTAGCTATCTTCGTGGAAGAGTTTTACGTCCGGTCAGGCGGCAATCTGAAGATTAGGGATCTCCTTTTTAGGATGGCGCAGATCATAGCCATGCTCATAGTACTCTTCGGGGCAATATCAATTCTCACTTTTGTCCGGTCACATCAATGGCCATACTGGTATAAGTATATTCAATATTCCCTTACTTTTGGCGCTGGCGGTCTTTCGTTGGTGCGAATGCCCGTGACGGGTCTCTGGGTAGTATTCGTGGCAGTCTACCTGTTGTCTGCCATCTACATAATGGTCAAACTGTTCTTTGGCGGAGGGAAAACTGAAAGGGACCTACCGATTATTTCCTTTATTACTGCTTATGGAATACTGCAATTCGGCTATTATGTGGGCGAAAGCCGTGCTGCTACGCTACATGCTCTGGTGATTGCGCCCATCATGATTATTTGCTGGTTTATGCTGAAGGGATTGCATTTCGCCTTGTCTAGCGACGGCAGGGCTTTTCTAAATAGAAATGTATTGAAGGTAAGCTCAATTTCATTATTCGTAATCTTGTTAGTCTCCCCACCGATTTTACTCAGCACACAGCAAATGGTATCTCAGGTGGCTAGCAGAGGGAACGTTATTGCGTTGATAAGCAGTCGAGAAGATGGCAGTAGGTTGTCTTACGATACCAATACGCAGTCAATGGCTCTGGATTCAGTCAAGGCAATAGATGAGATTGAAAAAGGTCGCGAAAGAGTTGCTATCGTTTCATCTGAAGATACCTGGTTCCTTGTCCAAACCAAAAGAACCAATGTTATGAATTCAAACAATTTGAAACAGTTCGACCTCCTATCGCAACTAGATGAATTGGCTCCTCAACTCCTCAATGCAAGACCAAGCAGTGTTTATATAGACCACACCGTCTCTGGATACTCAGTTGAATATATCAAGGATAAAATACAAGACTACTATTACTTTGTTGAGAATGTTGGTTTCCTCGATAGATATGTGCCTAGGACTACGCCTCATTTAACTTTATATTCTACAGCAGACACAAGGATCGTAGCACAAGACCCAACCGATAACTATGGTACTGACACCGCAGTTATTATTCAGTCATCTGTATCGAGCGGTACACAAAGTGCACAGCGGGGGTTATTTCAATTCGATCTTTCCAGTATACCGGCAGGGTCAACGATTACGAGTGCCACCTTCAGCGCGTATTACTACTATTATTACGCTGCTGGGTTGGACCCAACAGGAAGAACATATTATCTGTATCGCAATACAGGGACCTGGACGGAGACAGGGGTTACCTGGAATACTCAGCCTGGTTATACAGCTTCGCAGGGAGCGTCAGCGATAATGCCAGCAAGTTTTGGCTGGGTGTACTGGAATGTCAAAGACATCGTCCAATCCTGGGTCAACGGAACAGCAAATTATGGGTTTATGATGATTGACGGTAATGAAACCCCAGGAACAATAAATAAGCTTGCCATGTTTCTCTCTAGGGAATATCCGCCCGCGTTCTATTATGCTCCGAAGCTGATGATTGATTATAGTCCACCTGGCTCTACGCCTACACGTTGATCTGTTCCCCAAAAACAGGTTCAAAGATGAGGAGATTTTTCCCCCCATAATCTATATTATCCTTCATGCCATTTGTAGTGAAGTAAGCAATACCGGCATTCCGATCTATTAACTGGACCGAAAAATACCGAGATTGTTCAAGAAAATCATATGAACAATAGGTGACCCTCTGTTGGTTGAAGGATACGATCAAGGCACTTGCCAACATACTTTTCGTGGTTATAGGCTGTTACAACAACGCTGATTTTCTCCACTCCATTTATCCACCTGAAGCGAACGAGTTTCTCATTCAGAATGTGAATTTCATAATTCAAACAGAGCGTCAGCGCTTCCTCAGAATTAGCTGTATCAGGGCTCGCTACTTTCTTCAGTTGACACTCCGCCCTTGTCCAGGAGCAGGAACGAGCCCCTAACTGTCCATTAAATTATGTCTTCAAAGTGTTTTGTTTTCGCCGGCGTTGAACACGACCGCTGCATTTCTTCTCGACTATTGCAGCGCCGCCTATAGGATTCTCCAGTACGGGCACGCTATGAAACGTTGCACCAGCAAACACCAGCGGGTAGGAGATTGCGGCCAGTGACTCAGCACTTTCAGCCTCGGCGATGGTGATGCTCACCAATGTATTAGGCATGAGCCCGGGGAAGGGCTGTGCCAGACAAGTGTACGAAGCCAATGGATTATATCCCGGTGGCGGATCAACAAATAGTTCATCTGTTAGCGTGGCAATCTCCGTTGATTTAGCGGCATCGTAGATCGTGAACGATATGAACTTCATCTTTGTCCTCCTTTATCGATTTTGATACTTTAATGACAACTCACATTCACCAAGTGTAATGCTTCACTAAAAGTATACCACTAAGGTGTTATTTTCCGTGGTACAGAAGTGGGCCAAATTGTTCTCCCCGAATACACCTCATAGGATACTCGGTATTTAAGAGCCTGATGTGGCCGGACGCGATTGTAATCTTGCCGGAACAAGTCCAGATGGGACTGAGCATCTGACGGATCACAGTAATCGTGAAGATAGATTTCCTCCTCCTTGATAGTGCGAATCAAACGCTCAACCATACCCGTTGTCTGAGGGTGGTGACTACGGCCACGGACATGGAAATATGGGCTCATTTCCAGGTAGCGAGTTGTCTGCCGGGCGGTCATAGCCGGGCCATTGTCGGTGACCATGGTGATAACCTGCTCCGGGGTCAGGACAGTTAGCTTCATCGCTTCTTCCAGGGCGTCCTCTAGCCCACCAATTAAGGAATCCGCACTCATATCCGGACAAAGCTTCAGGACAAGGAGATAGCGAGAGTAATAGTCCATTACCAGGAGCAGCGGCTGGAGCGGATAGCCCGGAATGTTGACTGAGGTGAAATCGGCCTGGAAAAGCTGGTTGGGGCCAGATGGTTTGACCATGTATTCCCTTCGGGCCAGAAATGCCTCTTTCAGTTCTGCGTGAGATGGGTGTGGCAAGAGCAACTCTCCCCTTCTTAGTTCTCGATAAGCCGTGGATATTGACTTATTATAACCTGAGGCTCTAGCCTTTGCCCAGACCCGCCGATATCGAAGCGAAGGATTGGACTCAGCGACAGTGCGCAGAATCTGGTTCACCAAAACCATGTTTGCATTTCCCGCCTTCCGGGCATTCCCACCGAACACGTGCCGATAATAGGTCGAGCGATTTATGCTCAACATGTGACAGACTCTCCGGATTGATGCTCCAGACTGGCATCTCAGAGCCTCTACCTTCTTCAAGTCCGCCTGCCTCGGCCAAGCCCCCCTTTTAAAAGGCGATTGGCCAGGTGCTCTTCAGCCAGCATGCGCTTCAGCTCATCGTTTTCAAGCTGGAGATGTCTGACGTGGCGGCTTTCCGCCCGGCCGCCTGTTTCCAGTGCCAGTCTGCCTCCTTCCAGAAAGCGTTTGCGCCACAGGTAAACCATGTTGACTGAGACTTCTTTGCGGCGGCAGATTTCTCTGAGACTAGTCACACCCTGCATTGCCGCCATAACTACTGCCAGCTTCTCTTCCGTACTGTACCGCTTGGCCATCTTTCCTCCTGATGGCCACTTTGTACCTCAGAAAACGTTTCACTTCAAGTCGTATAGCTTTTTCATGAAGCACTACAGCACAGCTGTTGAAAAGCCCGCAAGCGGTGCTCAGTCAAGCGCCACAAATCCTGGGAAGCCCTGCATGATCTCATAAGGAAGAAGTAGTGCATTAAAAATAGATAAACTGCGTTTCATTTCTCCAGAGACGATAGAGCATTGTGAATACATAATACGATATCTTTTGTAGCTGAGCCAGGCGGGAATACACCGCTAAAACCCATTTTCTTCAACTTCGGTATGCTATCAAGTGGGAAGATACCACCAATCAGAAAGACCGTCCGACCTTTTATTTTCCTAGTCTCCGCTGCTTTCATGAGTTGTGCAGCTAGAATAAGCTCACCACCGCAGTATGTGCTGATACCGACAACATCAGCGTCTTCTTGTATGGCACACTCAACAATGCGTTCCGGTAGAGCATTGCCTATTAGTACAATCTCCATCCCCTCGTCACGAAGCATAGTTGACACTGTGAGCAACCCTCGAGAATGAGTCTCCAAAGGAAACTGGGCCATTAATACCTTTACGATACTTCGTCTATCGGTCATGATTGCTACGCTCGTTTCATGGCTATAAGTATTTGGGGGGGTGCCACGGTCCAAAGGCTTCGACGAAGGCTTCCCTCATTTCACCTACCGTAGCACCAGCCTGTACAGCTTCAAGAGAGTGCGCCATGATATTGCTGCCATGCACACACGCTTGTTTCAATGAATTCAGAGCATTGATTAATTCCTGATTGTTCCTCTGTCTTCTGATCACTGCGAGCTTTTGCCGCATCGCTTGCTCCAGATCCTCGTCGTGTTGATATATTGAAATTGAGGGCATCTTAACGGCGGGAGCTCTGAAGTAGTTTTGTCCCACTAACCTTATTTGCCCGTTGACGATCATTATTTGTTCGCGCTGTATGTAATTTGCAATCTTTCGATGTAGCCAGCCTTCCTCCACAGCCTCAACGATTCCTCCCATTCTCTCGATTTCATCGAGTTCATCAAGGATCATCTGTTCGAGCTCATTGGTTAACGCTTCTAAGTAATAACTTCCTCCCAGGGGATCAACGACTTCAGTAACACCTGTCTCTGCTTGTATTATCTGCTGGGTTCGCAGAGAAAGCAGTGAACTTTCCTCTGAGGGAACTGAATATGCTTCATCATAGGAGTCCACATGCAGGGATTGGGCGCCCCCTAATACTGCAGCCAAAGCTTGATAGGCTGATCTCACGATATTGTTCTTTGGCTCCTCTCTTGTTAAGGAAAGGCCTGATGTCTGAACATGGCACCGCATCCACATTGCCCGAGGGTTGTTAGCCTCAAACCTATACCTTGTTATACGATACCATAGTCTTCTTACCGCACGCAGTCTTGCAATCTCTTCGAAAAAATCGCTGGAACAGGACCAGAAGAATGCAAGTCTTTCGCCTATTCTGTCAACTGGGTATCCCCTCTTTTGCATCGCCTGAATAGTCGCGATTCCATTGGCTATCGCCACCGCCATTTCTGTTATACCAGAGGTTCCGAACTCTCGTAAATTGTATCCATTTAACGTGATGAAGTTCCATCTTGGCAAGTTTCCTAGAACGAACTCGATGTTGTCGCACTGTATTCTGAAAACATCCCGAGGTGGTATATATTCAGTCGCACTCCGCACTACAGTTTCCATTATAAAGTCGTTCTGCACACTACCTGTAAGCGAAGCCCATGGTACATTTCTGTGTTGTGCAGTTACCAAGAACATTGGGAATAATATCGCAGTGTTTCTTGGATAATGAGTTACCAATGAAACGCTTATCTTGTCTATGGGGATACCATCAAATACCGCCTCCATATCACTTACATGGTTGATTGGGACTCCTACAGTTCCTACATATCCTCTAGATTCTGGCTCATCCGAATCGAACATCTGGATTGTCGGAAGATCAAAAAGCAAATTGATACCAGTTGCACCATGAGCTAGAAGCATCTTAAGTCTCCGGTTCGTGTACTCAGCCGACCCTGCGCCACAGAGTTGACGCATGGTAAACAGCTTCCCCCGATACATGCTCGGGTGTATGCCTCGAGTGTATGGCTCGCCTCCCGGATTACCTAAGCTCTGGCTGTAGTCGAGGTTGGCTATATTCAAAGGAGTGTATAGCATCTCCCGCGGAATCTCCGAACCCAGCACTGTCTGAGGGACTGCATGCCAGTTCTCTAGTGGCTTGCTGTTCAGCATGCTCCGTTTCCATGAGTGAAAGTCGCTCTTTATCTTATCAAGAGCTTCAATGTTGAATAAGGGTATGGTTTGCCTTGCTGCAGACCTCTCACTCAGGATTTCTTTAGTAGTCCTCTCACGCATCACGGTATTAGCCTCCAATTTGAGGTTACGCTTAAATGCTCTGGTTTTTATGACCCATAATCATCCCACGATATCTGAGTGTAATCTTTGGTCTCTGCCTGGCATATGTTAATCAAGTTTAAGTTCAAGTGCGAGGGCTCGATTCTTCTATTTACAAATCTATTGAACAAGGAACTGCCTTTCATAGCCATTGGGAGGCCCTCTTCTTAGCGTACAGCTGTCTTGGCATCAATCGCCTAATCTGATATACTCTAAGGTAGCTTGGTCATGTGTTTAATTTTGACAATGACTTTATCTTAATCACCGTTTGTAATATTTTTTCAAGAACTCCTTTTCCATTTCTAGTTGTTTTTCTCTTGGTTTATCTTTCATTGGCTTGCAGGGAGACCCATAGCAGATCTTCCAGGGGGGAAGATCCCTAGTAACTATACTGCCAGCGCCCACTGAACACCCATCGCCGATAGAGACTCCCGGCAAGATTATTGAGCCGGCACCGATATGGACCTGTCTACCGATAATTACATCACTAAACTTAAGATTTCTATACTTGTCGCCGAAGAGCTTGAGACCTATAAATCCCTGTCCTTGATAGTCATCGGTAGCTGCCAAAATAATGCTCCCTGGACCAATTCCTGAGAAATCTCCTATTTCTAATAACCCTCCAGACTGCACAACGCAGTGCGTAGTTATATGACAGAAGTTTCCTATTTTAATACCCTTCCCCGCACCGTATATAAAAGCAAAATCGTCAATTACTGTCTCATCACCGATTGAAATGTTTTCAGGGAAGACTATTTTTGCTAGCGGATATATAGTTACGTTCTTGCCTATTACCTTAAATTCTATATTCTCCATTGAAAAACCTCCCTTTTTCGGACTAAGAATATTTGCAGATATAGTGTCTTGCCCCAGGTGCTAATCCAGCAAAATCTTCCAGTATCAAATCGGCGCCGCCTACAACCGATGAAAAACATGCTATATGGAGGTAATCGCCGAATGCCCCCTCGCCTACCTTTGGTGAACCTTCTCTTAGTGGCTCACTTATTACCCGCATTTCGTGTGCGACAATTGTACCATATGGAGTGCTGCAGCGTCAAAGGACTTGTTCTTGTCCTGGTATGAATTCTCCGTCATGGTCGTAAATCACATCAATGATATAAAAATCGCGGTTTCTAACCTGGTTAAGCGTCCTCCACAGATACTCACCTATTATGCCCAGCATAAGCATTTGAAATCCGCCTAGCACTAATATAACGACCATAATTGGAGCCCAACCAATAGCAGTGCTGCCCCATACTAAGCTTGATATGAGGATAATAAACGCATAAATAAAACCGCAAGTTGCAGCCAGCGATCCAATTAACGACATTAACCTCATCGGAAGAAACGAGTAAGACATCAGACTGTCTAACAGATAAGTCAATTTTTTAGCGAATGTCCAGCGCGACTTTCCAACCATCCGTTTGCGTCTTGTATAGCCTATATATTTAGTTCTAAATCCCATCCACAGGATTTCACCCTGAAAGAAGGGGTGCTTATCAATGTTGCGCAGGAAGACATTTAAAGCACGCCGGCTCAGAAGGAAATAGTCGAATCCACCGGTGGGCATATTGGGGAAAGCTATTCTTTTAATAAGCGAATAAAATATTTTGGATGTTAGCACGCGGTAAAAGGATTCATCGCGCCCCTCCCGTGTACAGGCTACCACGTCGTAATTCTCTTTAAAATGTGCCTGTAACATATCGTTGATCAGGGCTGGAGGGTCCTGGCCATCCGCGGAAATTGCTACCACGCATTTTCCCTTCGCATAAGAGAAGCCCGCAAGCAATGCATTCCCCTGGCCGAAATTCCTGATTAATTTAATGATTTTGACGATGTCAGGGTATTGTTTACGGATGTTGAGCAACTCTTCAAGCGATCCATCACCAGAGCCATCGTCTACAAAAATTACTTCACAGGAATATTCGCCCTGTTGTTGTATGACTTCGCTGTAGATCGAGTTCATGGTAGGAAACAGCGATCCTTCATTGTAGAAAACTGGTATTACGATAGAATAATCTAGCATCAAGAGACCTCGTTCATCTCTATTTCATCTGTTCCGGTACCTTACGATTTATCTCTTTCCAACCGCGTTTTAAGCTCTGCACCATGAGCGACCACAAGGCGGATAAGCTGACATATGCCACTTATCTCATCATGCCCGACAGCGGTACCGGTGGGCAAAGATAGTGTCCTCTCAACAAGTTCCTCAGTTTTAGAAAGCATTAACCCTGCATGTGGGAAATAGGAACGGTAAGGCTCCATTTGATGGCAGCCCGGATAGAAATAGCGGCGTGCCAGGATATTCTCGGCATGCAGAATCCCAACTAGTTGGTCTCGGCTAATGGCGATGACATGCTCATCTACCTCCAGTATAATGTACTGGTAGTTGCATTTCTCTGCCTCGTCATAACTAATAAGCTGAACACCTGATATACCCTCAAGCTCAAGCTTGTACTGCCTATAGTTGCGCTGGTTGACTTTGATGAACTCGTCTAAGCTTTCCAGCCCAGTCAGCCCCATGGCTGCAGAAACCTCGCTCATTTTGCCATTAGTGCCGATGTAAATGACATTATCGTATCCGGCAAAGCCGAAGTTCTTCATTAGCCGTATCTTTCCTGCTAGGCTGTCATCGTTTGTGACGATAGCACCGCCCTCGAAGGTATTGAAGAATTTGGTGGCATGAAAACTGAACATCTCGGCATCGCCAAAGCCACCGATCATACGTCCTTTGTACGAGCAGCCGAAAGCATGGGCTGCATCGTATAGTAACTTCAGTTTATGCTTTTCTGCGATCTCAGCCAATGCTTCGATATTGCAGGGACGGCCAAACAAATGCACGCCGATAATACCGGTCGTGCGAGGGGTGATCATTTTCTCGACACACTTTGGATCCAAGTTATAGGTCTTCGGGTCAATATCGCAAAACACGGGAGTGATTTGCTGCCATTGCAGAGCGTGGGCAGTAGCGATGAACGTCATCGAGGGAACGATCACCTCTCCCGACAAGCCAAGGGCGCGGATAGCTATCTCGAGGGCAATGGTTCCATTGCACATTGCGATGCAATGTTTGACACCTACCATCTCGGCTATTCCGTGTTCGAGTTCCTGTACATAGGGGCCGTTATTGGTAAACCACCGTCTGTCGAGCATGTCATTGATACGCTCCACTAGGCGCTGCCTATTGCCGATGTTGGGACGGCCCACGTGCAGTTTTTCGCTAAATAGAGGGACACCACCGAAAATAGCGAGATCATTTAAACTTGTTTTTGTCATTTACCTTGTTCTTTAAAGTACTTTTTCTTATTGGCTTTGCAGGAATACCCACCCAGGTTATATCCGGCTGACCCTACCCCTTTATTAGTACCAGCGTTAATTAGAGTCACCCTCTATTGCCAGGAATTCCTCCGGACTCACAGCCTGAACCACACAAATAAGAGATATCCAAAGGATTATTGCATAAATGCTACAGAAATTATACCCCAATGTCAATCACCCCGAATCAAATATAATTTCTGTACCCGAGAAGGATACTAGCTCTCCTGCGCAGACAGAAGATAAAATAGTTAGAATCCGAGAATGTAACCTCAAGGCAATAGCGGGATCGAATCTTATCCCTATGAATGGGATACAACATACCATTTAGGCAGCCCTAATTCTCACAAAAGAAATGGGGACTCCAGCGAGTCTAGATATATATATGGGTATGGTCATATGCGACGACAGGTAGAGCTTCTGGTCGAACAATATGAACTGCCAGACACCATGCATTTCGAGGGGACCGTCCCTAACGGCGATCAATTCTAAGCCTCATTGCGCGAACACGATTGTATCCTGAGCCGGGGTCTGCCGAAGCCGCTGTCAAGCACTCTCTGCGATGCGTTACCACAAGGCATTGGGGTGGTTGCTTCTCGTAAAGAATCAATTAATATGCTAGTCACTCACGGCTGGGATGCGCTTTGTGCGGCTCTCGGAAATTCAAATGAAATAGCCGCCACACTCGAAAGGCTACATTGGGATAGAAAGCTTTTGAGCGAAATCATTCGCAATGGTGCAGAGACTGGTAAAAGGTTCATACTGAAATCGGCCTTGTGACCTACTGGACTTTCCCTATCCAGCCGAATGCCTTAGGAGGGATAATTTGGGCTCAGCTTTTCGATAACTGTCAAAGTGGATCTGTCTTGGGTGCCCTCTCTTAAGCTTTGTATACTTATGAATAGATTATTCATGCAATAGCACAGGGCCAGCTGCCCCAATATGATTTTCTCGCAAAGCTTTACCTGATGCTTCCTCTTGTACGGCGGCTATTAGGAAAGCAAGCTTTTGTTGCGGAGCGAAGAGTCAGTAAGATCCAAATCTATCGCTTTCCGGCAGTTTATCTAACTTCGACGATGATCTTTTGATCAGACTCGTAGTACCCCTTCTTGTCGTTTGTCACAATCTTAAACGAGAGGACGTGTTGACCATGGCCAACTACCGAGGTGGCAAGCCAAGTGCTAAAGCCAGAAAACCGGTAGCGGCTATCCTTGAGGTAGGCAGCGACGTCAGGGCGATCTCCGCCATATAAAAGAGGAATATCTATTTGACCGTCTATACTGACAAATACACCGCCAGCCGTTTTCTGGGCAGGTTGATCGACAGCCCAGCCCAAAATCTGCAGAGTTTCTTCCTGCTGGGAGATACTGATAATATACGAATCACCCTGCTGGCTTGGCTGACGGAAGTTTATAGAATCGATGTGTAATTGCGTAGATCCTTCAACCAGGGTAAGGTCCCAAGGCTTTAGACTCGGCCTGCTGAAAACGTTGAGCTTATATTTCTCCAATATCTCTGCTGTTTTTTTCACCAGCTGGAGATCGGGCGCCCACTGTAGATTTGCCACCATTTCGTCACTCTGGACTCGGTAATTAGACAGGACATATGCCTGCATCTTGGACCAATTGTAGGTATCTCGACCTTCTTTGATTCCGTTGACATATGAAAGAGCGATGCCTAGGATTATCAAGGAAGTCAGAAGCCCAAGCAGGTGAGGTTTTACCCACCTATACTTAAATTTAAGTGATACTATTGCCAGGTAAAGCCCGACTATTCCCAGGATGGTAAATGTGGTGTACTTAGATCGCATTGCGAAGTCGGGTCCGAAAATGGTGGCCCATGCCGAAGCTGTCAGTACAGCTGACCCTAGAGCAAAAAGAATCGCAGAAAGAGCAAGTGTGGTAGAGAGCCGCACTTTATTTTGGAAGACTATGGTTACACCGGCGTATGCATACAGAGGAAGCAGAATCAGCCCCACCTCATATGCCAAGTATCTGTGGATGTCAAAAAGGTTTCCAACAAACCCCACGAAAAAAAGTAACGAGGAGAGTGGATGTTGAATCCAACTTTCTGTGTTGATACCTCCAAGGGTGTTATTGTAGCCAAAGAAATAGGAGATAAAAACCGCAATGCTTACCAAGCACCATATAGAACCCATCTTTAGATACAAAGGCCTCGATTCTCTTGGTTGTGATCGGCGGATCAAAATGATCACTATGAGACCAATCGGCCAAACCAGCAGTCCATTGCCAAGTGAAAACGTGCTAATCACACCGCAGGCAACAGACAGAGCGAAGCGCCATCGGAGGCCGTTGCTTTTCGCCAAAAGATACATAGCAAATAGAAAGAATAGACTCACCAGAAAGAAGCTCACTATGTAGGAGTGGAGAAGGTTTTCTGATTGCCGCCAATTGAATAACAGCCAGACTATAGGTATGAATGCAATAAACGTGGTTTTTTTAGCTCCAAATTCCTCAATGAGGACTGCTAAAAACATACAGGCTGTAAGACAGATAAGAAACCAGTTAAAGTAACATTCAACAACAGTATTGTGATGCGTTAGGACGCCAAGTGAAAGCAGTACCAGGAACGAAAAGGGAGCTCGATGTTCATTCTGTTGTGTAAATAGGTCTGCAAACGAGAGGTGCCCTGTATAGACCTTGTCAAACAGAGAAGCGACAGGCAAGTCATCCCATGAACTGACATTTACTGCGTAAGTCTTTATGAAGAATAAGGTCAATACAGCAGGGATGATTATTAGAGAGGCTATTATGAGAAAACGGGCTCTGACTCCCAGCCGATCCCTTAAATAGATTGCTAGCCCAGGCAACCCTTCATTCTTCAAGATTTGAAACATATGATTGAGTGGCCCAAGCGGACCTCAAACGTATTGATTTTGCGGGTTGTAGTATTGAGAATCCTACTCAGGCAGCCCCCCTATTTATGTCCTTTATAGTGCTTCAACGTAGGTTGAGATAAATCGCTTTAGCCATTGACCTTCGGCAACAAACAGGTGCAACGCCCAAACTGCCCGTCTGATTTTCGTGTTAGGCTTGGGTGGTTAATACGGTAATCTGAGCCATCCGCCATTTGCTTGTTATCTCCTGTTTCACACATCTAAATGCCATACAGATGTTCGCAAAAGTAATTAGCGCAATAATACCAGCTTTGTAAACGAGATGTCAACCCCTCTATCACTAACCCAGGCTACTCTGGCGTTTGCGCCAGAACATTGTGAGAATTCATAGAACTAAAACCAAGTGTTTTCGGAGCACTTTGCCTAAAGTTTTTGGGTCTGTAGGGACGCTACTACTTTTGACTTACCGCCAAGTTGAAGCTAAAAATTAGGGGTGTATTGTATCCAGCACACTCTGGAGATGACCAGGCGCTACTGCGAGGTGGCCGATGTCGATGTGAATAACGCGCACATGACCGCCAGCCCGGTGGATAATCTGCCCCTGAAACTGAGCCAGCCAGCGGCAAAGCATGCAGCACTTACAAGGGACAGCAGGAAGGGAGATAAGCCACCGGCACCTGTGACCACGTCGCTGCCGTAACAGTTGGGGGCACGACGCCGTGTTCACAACATACCCTACCTTTTCCCATTGAGAATGCCGGATATGAAGATGAGGACACTTGACTCGGAAGGCGCTGTTTGTGTAGTATAATACTCATCATACTCGTGCCATCTCGTCCTGTTTATTGTGTGCAAGGAGGCTATCATGGTGTTGGCACTCGATGCGCTATGGTTCGGTGTTCTGATACTGTTATTGGCTATCTTCTCGTTGGCCTGGCTAATGAGCGTGCGTGTTTGGTTTGCACTTATCCTGGTCATCATCGTTGTAGGATTGGCTCTTACCATAGTCTCTATGGTCAGTAAGAGGAGAAAAGAAAAAACACGGGTTGTAAGTGATGAGACCATGCTACTTGAATATCTAAAGTCACATGGAATCGGAGGAAACCTATCTGAATTGGCTGTAGGTTTAGGCATTGCCGAAGATAAAGCCCTTAAGTTATTACTGTCAATGGAGGAGCAGGGAGCTATTCCAACAGGAAGTACAAAGGCTTTGGGAGCCAGTCCACCAGATACTAAGAAGATTTAGCTCCAATTATGCATTATAGCTTCTAGTCATGCCTCGCTATTATCTCCAACCAAAAACCATCACGCAGCGCCAGCCGCTGCTAACCAATTTGCAAACATCACAGACTTTTCCATACTTTCGCTAGCGCCCTCGCATTTTTACACCCAATATATACGGCCTATTCCGCCATATTGTATTTGGTACGGCCTTCCTCTTTGCAGTCTGGGCTTGTGCCACATAAGTTGAGAGACAAAGGCATAAAGAGTAGGTGGAGAAGCAGATGAGATCTATAGCCGCACTTGTTCAGCCGCCTTCAGATATCACTATTTGACATCCCTCAAAGTTTGTGGTAATATTATTTTATAACTTTACCAAACAAGTTGGAGGACGTTAACATGACACCTGCCAAGCAGCGACCGATATCGATAAGCAGCCGGGACCGGGCTGTCCTCGACTCCCAAAAGAAGCGCTACGAAGAGTCGACAGGGCAGAAGCCCGACTGGGGAGAATTCCTGGCCACCGTCGCCCTTCTTGGCCTGGCTGCGGCTGGCATCTATCACCTGGCTAAAACAACAAATCGGTCGCCGCAGTCAGTGGATGTTCAATGCTGCCAGTGCGGAGGCGATTTCATGTTGGCTGTGCCCAGTGGAATGGGGAGAGCTATTCAGACAACCTGTCCGCACTGTAACGCGGACCTTGTTGTCGACCTGGGGAACCCACGCTAGACAACTAGACAAATAGATACAGAAAGGGCGACGGCGAGTGCTGGTAACACCCGCCGCCTGTGGGTAACGAAAACAGGGATCAGGCCGATTCCGTACCCATTTGCATTCTAGCACACTGAGGTAAGGCTGCCAAGTTATGGTACATGGAGACAGAAGTGACTGTAATTGCTGAAGAGATCGACAAATCATTCCAAAATCTGTTTAACATTGAAGGGCGATATGACCTCACCCGGCTGGCTGAGATTTACAGGCTCTGCGCCCAGAGTGAAGGCAAAAGCCCGGCAACAATCGTTATAGTGACCAGTGCTGTGCGCTACCTTATGGCCTTTCTCAAGACAAATAGCATGTCTACAGCTATCAGCGAAATCGGTGTCGAGCAAATACGCGGTTTCACCTTACACCTGCAAAGCCGCCAGAAATTTGCTTCACACCCCTATACCAGACCGCAAGAGGGCAATCTATCTGGCACCACCATCAACGATTACCTGAGGGCGCTCCGTGCCTTCTGGTCCTGGGCCCAGGCAGAGGGCTATATCCACAAAAATCCCTTCTCATTGCTAAAGATACCCAAAGCCCCGAAGAGGTTGATACCATCTTTCGCAACCGAGCAACTGGCTGGACTTATCGAGGCAGTCGACCTGTCTAATTCTCAGGGTCAGAGGGACTACACTATGATTCTTCTACTTGTTGATACAGGACTCAGGGTATCGGAACTGACCGGCTTGAAAGTAGATGACGTCAACCTGGAAAGACGGACACTCAAGGTATGGGGCAAAGGCGCTAAGGAACGAATTGTACCCTTCGGCGTCAGGGTGCAAAAGGCATTGTTACGCTATTTTAATTTCCACCGTTCCGAGCCAGCAACGCCACTGACGAGAGAGTTCTTTCTTACAGACTCTGGAGAGCCCTTGAAGGCGAGACGAGTCCAGGCGATAATCAGGCACTACGGGGAAAAAGCTGGCATAAAAGGCATCAGGTGTTCGCCCCATACCCTGCGCCACACCGCAGCCGTGATGTGGATACGAAATGGAGGTGACGTCTTCAGCCTCCAGCAAATCCTGGGACACAGTAGCCTCGAAATGGTCAGGGTTTATGTAAACCTGGCCCAGAGCGATGTCGAGGCAGCGCACCGCAGGTATTCACCAGCGGACAATATAGTCTTTAAAACAAGCTCAAGGGGGTTTAAGAGGCACAGTGCATAGCCTGTTCGGAGACGCGTTATATGGCAGTTGCCGGTGGTATTATGGCAAAAAAGCCCATTTTTTGAAGCAAAGATGTCATAGTATGACATCTGCCCGTTCCTAACAAAGTGCAGGGCGAATCTAGGGAAACTGGCTGCAATTTACTTTACTGCACCGAAGGAGGCCGAGTATGGCAAAAAACTCACTATCAGTTTTGATCGGTAAATTACGGAGGAGACGTAGAAAGTATCCCATTAAGCGTGATGAGTCCGGAAAAACAGCCCGGCGCAGGGCCTTTGAGCTATTTGACAACGGAAAGAGACCTGCCGAGGTAGCGTACTTAGTAGGTATAACCAAAAGAACGGGCTTCAGGTATTTCCAGGATTGGAAAAAACTGGGTCCTAACTTTGAGGCTAGGTACACCATTGTCAAGAAGGTCCTCGACTCCAGTCCAAAGCACCACGAGGGAGCTGTGAAAATGATTTGCGAACTGCTGGGGCTGCCTGAGAACGAAGTGAGAGCAAGGTTCCAAGAGCCCTGGGGGCTCAAAAGATTTATGATGGACAGATGGTCAACTAAAGAGACAGATACTAACTCCGCAGAACAAAGCAAGGAGTGGGCTCGATTTAAGGAGGCCTTGGATCTTATTTACCTGACGGAGATTCTGAAGGTCCCGATAGGGACGATAAAGGCTGAGATTAAGAGGATGTGGGATAACGCTCAGTCCGTCGGCAGCAAGAATATTAAACAAGCTTAACTATTCCGGACGCTATCCCTCTTCCAGCCCAGGCTTGCAAACCAGACCAAATAGTGTAGAATTCATTCCATAACTGTATTATGTACATAAGAGATATTACAGGTTCTTCGAAGCACGAACGGCAACTTTTTGATCTATTCCGATTTCAAAGCGAGAATGCCTAGTTAGCTTGTGGCATTATGAGTGTCAGCTTGGATAAGACAAAGCAAGTGGATACAGCCGCAGCGCCGGTCACAGTAATCCGACCTCCCAAGGGATGGATTCCCATCAACCTGCGTGAGCTATGGGCGTATCGGGAGCTGGCCTATTTCTTCACCTGGCGCGACCTCAAAGTACGCTACAGGCAAACAGTATTGGGCTTTGCCTGGGCTGTCATCCAGCCTCTCTTTATGATGGTGGTATTCAGCCTGTTCTTTGGCACACTGGCCAAGCTTCCCTCAGATGGGATACCCTATCCGCTTTTCAGCTACGCTGCGCTGCTCCCCTGGACACTATTCTCGGCAAGTATGACGCGATCCAGTAATAGCCTGCTTCAAGATGCGAATCTGCTCCAGAAGGTCTATTTCCCCAGGCTGCTTTTGCCTCTTGCGGGCATTCTCTCCCCCCTGGTCGACTTCGCTATTGCATTCGTTATTCTTATCGCCCTGATGTTCTATTTCGGCTATACCCCAGGCATCAGGATACTCGCTTTGCCCGCCTTCATCGGGCTGGAGCTTATGCTCGCCTTGGGCGCAGGGCTGTGGCTTTCAGCCTTGAGTGCGAAATATCGAGACATCCCTTATGTAGTCCCGTTTTTAATTCAGCTTGGGTTGTTTGTTTCACCGGTGGTCTACTCCAGTAACCTTTTGCCCGCGCGCTTCCAGGCCATATACGGGCTGAACCCCATGGCCGGGGTAATTGAGGGCTTTCGCTGGGCACTTCTGGTCACGGACAGACCCAGCAACCTGTTCTTTGTCTCGGTGGCAATAGCCTTAGTTATATTGATTTCTGGCGTTTTCTATTTCCGCCGCTGCGAAAAGACATTTGCGGATGTTGTGTAGGGGGTTGGTGGTTATGGGTAATGGGTAATGGGTTATGAGTTATGGGTGATTGGGGGTTGGTTCATGCGAGGAGTATGAAAGGAGGGTAATGGAACGAAGCCAGGACTGGATATATGAGGCTAAAAAAGACCTGGAGCACGCCAAGAACGACCTGGCCTCCGGATTCTATAACTGGGCGTGTTTCTCTGCCCAGCAGGGCGCTGAGAAGGCTATAAAGGCGGTGTTTAAGAAAATGGGTGCCGAAGCCTGGGGGCACTCGGTTGCAGGACTACTCAAGGAGCTATCGGCAAAAGCAGAGATTAAGCCAGCACTTCTGGAAGCCGGCCAGGAGCTGGACAAAGCCTACATATCAAGCCGTTACCCGGACGCGCTGCCTGCGGGCACACCCAGCCAGCTCTACAACCGCAAAGAGGCTGAGAGGCTAATCAGACATGGAGACAAAATCGTTGAGTTCTGTTCGAATCTTCTATCCCAGATTAAGTAAGAAGCAGGTTATCCAGGAGCTCAACCGGGGTGTTGAGGCGCTGGCAAAGGAACTGCCACTTTCGCTGGTCTGCCTGTTCGGTTCCTATGCCAGAGGCAATTACACGGTTGCCAGCGATATTGACCTGCTGGTAGTTTACCGCGGCGAAAGAAGAGAGGACGCCTATGTCACAGTCAGGAGAGCTTTTGACCTGCCCAATCTCGAGCCGCATGTTTACTCGGCAGAAGAGTACCAAGAGATGAAAGATATCCTCAGCAGAATGCTCAAAGATAGCGTCGTCATTCATCAGGCGGGCTGACAGGAGGCGGGGGACGGGGGACAGGAGACGGAAGACGGGACATGGTGAGTTACAAGTTTCAGAGGTTAAAAGTTTATCATCTGGCGCTAGAATATGTTGATAGAGTTTACGCACTGTCCAGAAATCTACCGGCATCGGAGCGATTCAACCTGTGCAGCCAGTTGGAGAGAGCAGCGACCTCCATCGTGTTGAATATCGCAGAAGGTTCAACCGGTCAAAGCGATGCAGAGCAGAACCGTTTTCTCGGTCTGGCATTGAGGTCTTTACTGGAAACTGTAGCCTGCCTGGATATAATAGAAAGGCGGGGATATTCAACCGCTAATTCGCTGGAGAAATTAAGGGAATTCGGGCATGAGCTTTTCATAAAGCTTTCGTCCTTTCGTAAAGCACTTGCTGGAGGGGAGAGATAGACGGGAGACCGAAGACGGAAGACAGAAGACAGAAACAGACGGAAGACGGAAGACAGAAGACGGGGGACTCCCGTCCTCGGTCTCCGGTCTCCAGTCAATCTTCCGTCTCCGGTCATTCTCCGTCCTCCGTCTCCCGTCCCCAGTCTTCACCCGAAGGTGAATCATGACTGACCTTGCTGTAAAAGTCGAAAACCTGGGCAAGCTCTACCGCATCGGTCAGATTGTCGGCTATAGCACACTGCGGGAGAGCCTGATGAATCTCGCCTACGCCCCCTTCCGCCGCCTGCGCCAGACGGGAGACAGAAGACGGGAGACGGACAGCTCCGGTCTCCGGTCTCCTGTCCTCAGTCATTCGTCCTCGGTCTCCGGTCCCCCGTCCCCAGTCCCCGGTCAATCTCCAGTCCCCGGTCATGGAAACTTCATCTGGGCCCTCAAAGACGTCTCGTTCGAGGTCAAGCGTGGCGAAGCTGTAGGTATTATCGGCAGGAATGGAAGTGGTAAAACTACCATATTAAAAATCCTCTCCCGCATCACTGCGCCCACTGAAGGCAGTGTGGAGATTCGCGGTCGCGTGGGCTCGCTTCTGGAGGTGGGCACCGGCTTCCACCCCGAGCTTACGGGCAGGGAGAATATCTATCTCAATGGCGCTGTCATAGGCATGAAAAAGGCTGAAGTTGAGCGCAAGTTCGATGAGATTGTGGCATTTTCTGAGATCGAGAAGTTCCTGGACACCCCGGTGAAGCGCTACTCCAGCGGCATGTATGTGCGCCTGGCCTTCTCAGTGGCTGCCCATCTTGAGCCAGATATATTGATAGTGGACGAGGTGCTGGCGGTAGGCGATACCCGGTTCCAGAAGAAGTGCCTGGGTAAGATGGAGGAAGTGGGGAAAGCGGGACGGACGGTCCTGTTTGTCAGCCATAACATGGTTGCAGTCAGAGCCCTCTGTACGAAGACAATTCTTCTTGAGAACGCCCGGGTCGCAGCGATTGGTGAAACCTCTGATATTGTCAATCACTATTTGATGGACAAGGACGTAGCGAGTGGCGGTGAGGTGAGTATTGTCCCGCGACCAGGTGCAGAGGTGGCCTTTACTAGAGTTTGGATAACGGACGCTAAAGGAACTACTACAAGTCATATCGATGTGAAAGACCAATTCAGAATATGGTTAGAATTTGTTGTAAGTCAGCCAACTGATAGAGCTGAAATTAGTATCTGTCTAAGGAATTCTTCCGCCGTCAATGTTCTCTTTACCAGTTTATCCGAGTCCTGTGATGGGAAGACCGTTGCCTTAGGCACCGGTAGGTATGTTGCCTCTGTATTGATCAACGGGAATTTCCTGATGCCGGACAATTACCTGTTAATGGTTTGCGCACATTATCGAAATGTGCGCGATATTGATCTCCGTGAGAATGTCCTCAGCCTTACGATTGTTGAGACTGGTTCGGCTATGGCTCCCTACGGTTCAGCCGGCAAATCTTGGAGTTGTGTGCTTGGTGGAGTAAAATGGCAGTTGAGTGGCGGTGAGATGCCTGGATCTGCCGTACCGCAGGGGTTACCGTAACCTGTACAAAGAGTGATGGTACTATGATGCCAGAGCGAATGAATAGAATGAAACGTACGATAATCAAGGCTTCTGCGTCTGCTGGAGAGGGGCACGTTCCATCTGCATTTTCCGTTCTGGATGTTCTTTGGGTACTCTATGACCGGGTGCTGCAAGTAGATCCGCAGAACCCAAGAAGCGATGGGCGGGCTTTTGGGGACACCCTTTCGATTTGAGCCATCAGGCAGCAAGATAATCTACCGGGGAGAAGGATGATAGATGCCGCGCTACTACTACGAGAAGGACGTTCCTGATGACTAAAGAAGAGCTCATTGCCTTTGAAGAAGAGATCAAGGAGATTTACCTGGCAGGTAAAATCAAGGCCCCGGTTCATCTTGTGGGTGGCAATGAGGAGACTCTGATACACATCTTTGAGAATATCAGACCGAATGACTGGGTCTTCTCAACACATAGGTCACACTACCATGCTCTGCTCAAAGGCATTCCTAAGGAATGGCTGAAGAAAGAGATTTTGGAGGGTAGAAGCATCGGTATTTACAACGCTGAGTACAGGTTCTTCAGCTCGGCAATTGTGGGAGGCTGCTTACCTATTGCTGTGGGTGTAGCTATGGCTGTGAATAGGCAAGGCAATGACAACGATGGTGTCTGGGTCTTCGTTGGAGATATGGCTGCTTCGACCGGAATATTCCATGAGTGTACGAAGTATGCTAGTAGGAATGAGCTGCCAATTACCTTTGTAGTAGAGGACAACAAGTTCTCAGTCAACTCACCCACGGAAGAAGTTTGGGGTAGGTCTGAACAGAAGCCAGACACCATAAGGTATAGCTACTCAAGGACATTTCCTCACCAGGGCACAGGAAAGTGGGTTGTCTTCTAGGTGATATCATGAACTACGCGGAAGAATGCACTAAGGCCATGCAGATGCTGTCTCTGGATAGCAGGGTGGTCTTTATCGGGCAGACAACCTGCTATCCTGGTAGTGTGGTTTACGCCACTCTGAAGGACATACCTGACAATCAGAAGATAGAATTTCCCGTCGCTGAAGAGATGCAGCTTGGTATCAGTATTGGTCTCTCTCTCCAAGGCTTCATCCCTGTCAGTATCTATCCTCGCATGGACTTCCTTGTCTGTGCTCTGAATCAGTTGGTCAATCACTTAGATAAGATAAACCTGATGTCCTGCGGCCAGTACCAGCCTAAAGTCATTGTCAGGACACTGGTAGGTAGTGTGACGCCTATGTACCCAGGTCTGCAGCATTGCCAGGATCATAGTGCTGCCATGAGACTCCTTTTGCCCAACATGGATGTCGTTGCCTTGAAAGACGCTAAGGAGATTCTACCAGCTTATGAGTTTGCCTTGCATGATGCCAAGACTTCCACTCTGATGATTGAGTATGCCGACAGCTACAAGGAGTGATATGGCTCGCTCACCATGGTCACGTTGAACAGCAGAGTGAGTTAATAGGATTGACAGCGGAGAATATTCAATCACGAGTTCAGGAAATCATACATGACTAACAAGATCATATTGCAGGATGCCCAGCGGATTTGTGCTCGAGTCAATCTTGATATTCTTCATGATGCAACTATTCTCATAACCGGCGCCTCTGGCCTCATTGGCACACATATCCTCGCCTGTCTTTGCCATCTTCGCCAGCGCGGAGTCGGTACGCGTGTGTATGCACAGGTTTTATCTGAACCTTCTCCTCACATGACAGAACTTATACTCCAAGGCGGCTTTGAAGTTCTTCGGGCTGACCTTGCTGACTTTGATGACTATGTGCGTTTGCCTCAAGCGGACTTGATCATACATGCCGCGGGTTATGCTCAGCCGGCGATGTTTATGGCGAATCCAGCTGCTACAATTCAAGTAAACACGTCTGCAACCACAGCACTGCTAAAACGGCTCAGTAGTGGAGGAAGGTTTTTGTTTGTCAGTTCAAGCGAGATTTACAGTGGTTTGAACAAGCCATTTCTTTCCGAGGCGGATATTGGCCTAACAACTCCCTCTCATCCACGATCTGCTTATATTGAGGGCAAGCGATGCGGTGAGGCAATCTGCAATGCCTTTCGTGCTCAAGGGATGCATGTTACTGTAGCGCGTGTAGCTCTAGCCTATGGTCCTGGCACACGCAAACACGATAGAAGAGTACTCAACTCGTTTATCGAAAAAGCTCTCTGCCAGCGCAAGATCGAGTTGCTGGACGCGGGAACTGCTGTGCGCACATACTGCTATGTAGCTGATACGGTAGAATTGCTGTGGCAAATCCTGCTCTACGGCAGAGAACCGGTCTACAATGTTGGCGGGCAATCAACTGTGATGATTGCGGATCTGGCTAGGATGATAGGAGAGCTAACGGGCACCACAGTTGTTTTCCCCACAACTCAGGCTGGAGTAGCAGGGGCTCCTGGAGAAGTACACCTAGACCTGACCAGAGTTGAAACGGAATTTGGCAAGACCCAATACGTCGGTTTGGAAGAAGGTCTCAGGGCGACGATTGACTGGCAACGCGAGCTATATCTTCAGTAGTTGGAGTAGTGATGAATAAGCACAGCAAGATCTACGTCGCTGGCCATCGGGGTATGGTCGGTTCGGCTGTAGTTCGATGTCTTCGCAACGTGGGATTCGATGACCTTATCTTGCGGACTTCGCAAGAACTGGATCTGACCCGCCAAGCAGATGTAGAACAGTTCTTTCTGGATGAGAAACCGGACTATGTCTTTCTAGCGGCTGCCCGTGTCGGCGGGATCATGGCAAATAAGACCTATCGTGGTGAGTTCATTTATACGAACTTACAAATCCAGAATAACGTAATACATTCTGCATGGAAAACGGGCGTAGAAAAGCTTCTATTCTTCTCAAGTTCTTGTGTCTATCCTCGGTTGTGTCCGCAACCTATGAAGGAAGAGTATCTATGGACGGGCCTGCTCGAGCCTACGAATGAGCCGTATGCAGTGGCGAAACTTGCCGGAATGTCCTTGTGCCGCGCGTACAACGAACAATATGGCACATGTTTCATCTCAGTGGTCCCGACAAACTTGTATGGCTCCAACGACAACTATGATCCTCAGCAATCGCATGTGATGGCCGCGCTGATTGACAAGTTTCACGTGGCCAAGATAGATAACAGTCCAAGGGTGACGCTCTGGGGGACAGGTTCCCCGCGCCGCGAGTTGATGTATGTAGACGATGCAGTTAGCGCAGCCTTGTTCTTGATGGAGCACTATACGGGCAGCGAGCCAGTCAACATTGGGGTAGGCGAGGATCGAACGATCCGCGAGCTCGCCGATTTGGTGCAACAGGTCGTCAGGTATGAGGGTGAGGTGGTATTTGATGTCAACAAGCCAGACGGCGCTCCGCAAAAATTGCTGGACGTGAGTCGGATTCATGCTATGGGTTGGAAAGCCCAGATTCCTCTGAAGGAAGGCGTTGCCAAGGCATACGAGTGGTACCTGCAGTCTGGTGCCACTACGCAGCGCGCCCACAAATCAGCATAGCCCCCGGAGGCAATTAATGTTCTGGAAACTCCAAGAAAATGTAGTGAGTGATTCTGATCTTGATATGTTGGTCACATTCATTCGACAGACCAAGCGGTTCACGCAGTTCACCAAAGTTAAGGAATTCGAAGCGGCCTTTGCGGCGTGGCAGGGCTGCAAGTACTGTGTGTTGGTGAACTCGGGTAGTTCAGCCAATCTGATTTTGGTTAACGCTGTGAAGGAATTGCGCAAATGGCATGATGGTGACGAAGTGATTGTCCCTGCAGTTACATGGCCGACGACCATTACTCCGGTGATTCAGTGCGGACTTGGGCCAGTTTTTGCTGATGTGAACTTGACGGATCTGTCCTTTGATTACGATCAGGTCGAGTCGAAGATCACTCCTCGCACACGCGGCATCTTTGTCGCGCATTTACTAGGATTCCCCGCGGACATACGGCGACTCGAAAAGATGGTGAACGGGCGCGATATAGTGATCATCGAAGATGCGTGTGAGTCACTAGGAGCGACGCTGAACGGCGCTAAGGTAGGTAACCTGGGATTTGCCGGAACGTTCAGTTTTTACTGGGGGCATCACATGACCACTGTTGAGGGTGGCATGCTCTGCACAAACAATGAAGCTCTTTTCAAGCTCTTTTTGCTCAAACGCTCGCACGGGCTGGCGCGCGAGCTGCCCCCTGAGTATCATGCTGGATTAAAAGCTCAGTATCCAGACATTGACTTCAATTTTCTCTTTCTGACTGACGGCTTTAACGTTCGCAATACGGAATTCAACGCTGTCCTCGGCCTGGCTCAACTTGGTCATCTAGATGAGTATATTCGTATCCGTAACCGTAACTATGCCCGCTTTGTTGCCATGTGCAAGCGTTACCCGGATGAACTGATCACACTGGAAGCGGAGGGAATATCGTCGTTTGTGTTGCCATTCCTGTTTCGGCAGAGGGAGAGAAAGCAATCATTCCAGGAATTGATTCAGGCTGCTGGGATTGAATCGCGCCCATTGATCGGTGGGAATTTACTGCGCCAGCCATTCTTGAGCCAACACTATGACCCGACTGGCTATCCTAACGCGGACTTTCTGCACAACAATGCCTTTTACATCGGCAACAATCAATTTGTGAACGACAAGCGGCTTGATGTTCTGAACGAGCTGATGGCCGAGTTTGGTGCCTCCTAACCGAGAGTGTTGTAAAATGAAGACTATGAAAACATTGGTCACCGGGGGTGCAGGTTATAAAGGCGTGGTTCTGGTTAAGAAGCTCGTGGAGAGAGGATATGAAGTCACATTGCTTGACAACTTTATGTTTGGCTACGATTCCGTTCTTCATCTGGTGAGTGAGCCGAATCTCAGAATTGTACAATTAGACATCCGTAATCTAGATGAAAAGCTTCTCGCTGAATTTGACGTCATCTACCATCTGGCTGGTATCGTCGGCATGCCCGCGTGCGCAGCCAATCCATATGCGGCGGAAGTGATCAATGTGGAGGCAACGCGTAAGCTCGTCTCTTGCTTACACAAGGATCAACTACTCATCTATGCGTCAACAACTTCCATTTACGGCGCATCTGCCGTTGAATGTAACGAATCTGTTCCTGTGGAGCCTCCCAGTCTGTACGCAAAGACAAAATACGCGGCCGAGAAGATCGTCATGGATCGGCAGAATTCCATTACCCTACGATTCGCGACGATTTTTGGAACAAGCCCCAGGATGCGCGTTGACCTGCTCGTCAATGATTTTGCCTACAGGGCAGTTCATGAGCGGGCAATCGTCCTTTTTTCCGGTCACTCGAAGCGGACGTTTGTCCACATACTGGATGCTATTGAGGGTTATTTGTTCGCGCTCGACCATGCCGATGCCATGCGCGGAAAAATCTTTAACGTCGGCGAGGAAAAACTCAACTTTTCAAAGCTGGACATTGCCAACGCCATTCGCAACTATGTTAAGTTTGAGATTATTGATTCGTCGCTGCCAGACGTTGATGTCCGTGACTTTCTGGTGACGTTTAAGAGAATTCGAGATTTAGGGTTCAGCGTAAAGTTCTCGTTGGACGATGGTATAAAGGAATTACTAAAACTTTACAGTTTCTATAAAAGCTATTCGCCTTTCAAGGTAATCTGATTGGAAAGGTTTCTTGATTCCCTCATTCAAGCAAAACGGCACAAGACAGTAAGCCGATATGTTTACCGCAGGGATACAGATAAATGCGAGATTTGACTAAACAAGCATTAAGAGCAGAGGAATCTATGGATCACCCATTGGTCAGTATTCTTAGCCAGTGTATAATTCAACGGATTTTGTAAGATCGGAGGGATATAAGTTGCTGCCTACGGCTTTAGATTCCCTGCTAGGCCAAAGTTACAAGAATTTCGAACTTCTTATTTTGGATAATCAATCTTCCAGTAGTGCCAACCGTTGGTATCTGGACACGTTTGACAAGGGCAGGTGATTTGTGAACCCAATGACCACATTCTGTAATATCAGGGACCTCTTTCTTCGCATACGTTCCCGCAGCGTGAAGGCGAACCTATCATTGGTTTGGCCCTTGGTTCTTTCATGCCTTCGTAAGATAGGAAACAAGTCTGCTAACTATCAGCTTATCTTTGTGCGAACATCCTTAAGTTATCTCACGAACATACATAGCGCAAAGTGCATGGTTATCGGATGCTTAAGAGGTGAAGAGTGCTCTTATTTCATAAGATTCGGGGCTAGCAAGGTTGACGGGTTGGACGTATTTAACGAAGTCGGCAGCGCGTATGTCCATCCCAGGGTCAAGTACTACAAAATGTCAGTGGAAAACATGGAAGGAATTGAAGATAATGAGTACGACCTGGTTCACTGCGTCGCGACTATGGAGCATGTTCTACGCATTGATATGGCATTTTCAGAGATGGTTCGTATCTGTAAACCGGGCGGTCTTATTTATTGTTTTTCAGCGCCATTGTGGAATTCAAGCTTCGGACATCATTTTGGTGCCGTTTTTGCGAAATGTCCATGGATACATCTACGTATGAATGCTGAGGAATTTAACCACTACTGTCGAGTGAACAAGATAACAAATCAAACACGCGGTATGAAAGTCCAGATTGAAAAAATTAATGATTACTATCGGGCGATGAATATGCCAGACCAAATATGCAGCATGGATGAAGCTATTGCATGGATGTTAAATTCCGAGCACTTTAATAGGATGCCTGCAAAGCAATATATCGAGGTATGCGATAGTCTTAATGCAAAAGTTCAAGTCATCCACAACAAATTAGGTTTTGATGATAAGAGATTGCTAATTCCAGATATATACTCGGAACTCAAGGAGAAAGGTTACACCACAGAGGAACTTTTGGCAGGTAGCCATACGTTTGTGGCTCGCAAACGATTATAATTGAAACCGTTAGAATTGTTTAGTCTGGTTTTCTAATCACACCTTTTCGTGACTTCGATTTCAAAATGACACACTACCATTTCAATAACAACATTCAATACCATTCTATAATATGTTAAAATAAAGGAGAGTGTGCCTATTCACGCTGCGACATACCTAGTAAGGAGTTCAAATATTCATCGGAACTTACAAATTACTGCGCCCAATTCAATGACGTCAGAGTATAATTAGAAAAGTAGTACAGTCAATTTAGGTGTAAGATTAGACCAGAGAGGAATTAGCAGGATATGATTTCCGTAATCTTCCCTACAAGGAAGCGCACAAAATCCTTAATTAGACTTTTTAATAGTATTGAGAAGACTTGCAGTGATAACAAGAATGTAGAAATAGTCCTCGGCATTGATACTGATGATGAGGAGACAATCAACTTCGTGAATGAATATAGCAAGAGTGGCAAGCTTGCGCTTGTGCCAGTAGTTGATGACAGAGGCCGTGGATATATTGATATGCACAACAGAGTAACCAAACTTTGCAAGATTTCCAAGGGTAAGATTCTAATGTTCCCAACCGATGAATACGAATTTATAACCAAGGATTGGGACAGAAGAATACTGTCGTGCTATGACAGCATATACAAGGACAATATTTTCTGGTTGAGAATTGAAGATGAGGTAGATCCAGTTGGGAATGTTTGGGCAGTTTGTCTTGCTATGACTCGTGATTGGTTCAATGTAACAGGCCATTTCGGCACTTGTTACCAACACGACACCGAGTTTAACTTTGTCGCTTACCATGTAGGTAGAGAAATAGACATGAGAGACATAAAGGTTATACCTCATCATGAGGTATCAGATAAAACATACCAAGAGGGCAGGATAGCTGCTGATAAAGGTTTATTGAAGGGCCGTACTGTATGGAGTAGGGGAGTGAGAGCCAACGTCGCCGTTGACGCAATCAAATTACTTAAGCAAATCAGAAAATCGGAGAAAGACCGAAGTGATATTGACCAAAGAATCAGGGCTTTGTACCTAGATTATGTCAAGACACGTATATCTCAAGTATTAATGCCCATCTTTAATCCGTTCTTGAAGATATTGGTGAAAATTCTACATAGATTCGGTATTCACCCCACAGCTATAATTAACAATATTATGAGATACGGAAAACCGCGGAATATGAGGTAAAGAAAGGGACTGACGAAATGACGTATCGTATGTAGTATGGAAGCGAATGAAAATATAATCATTGATGTAATTAGGTTGTCAAATATATGAGGAAACAAGGCGCATTGGATACAAAATCGTTTACATGCCTAGAGGCTTGGCAGTGGCTTGGAGAAGAATTCGGGGAAAACCTTTGGCACAATGGCCAGGCATTTTGAGGAACCTATGGGTAGAAAGTCAAGAATAAAGGCGGGCGAATCAATGGATGGATATTTTAACGTCTTGGAATAGCAGTCAAAGGGCTTTCCGACAACAAGGTTAAGCATAAACAGAAATTGAGTGAGGTAGACCGTGCCTATTGATCGGACCGCAGTCCCATGTGCAGTATTTGCTTTCAATCGTCCGGATAAACTGCAACTCATTCTCGAAGCTTTAAGAACGCAGAATATCGATCGGCTGATTTTGTTCGTGGATGGCCCGCGAAACGACGCTGATGTAGGGCTGGTAGAACAATGCAAAGCCATCGCCAAGGAGGTCAATTGGGTAGACAAAGAACTTCACTTTGCTGAGCGAAACCGGGGGTTGCCTGCTTTGAGCGACAACATGAGCATGGTCTTGAATTCATATAGCTCAGCAGTTTTTGTGGAGGATGATTGCCTACCCATGCCAGGGTTCTACTCTTTCATGCGGCGAGCATTGGACCATTATGAATCAGAAAAAAAAGTATTCTCAATCGGAGGATATCAGGCCATACCTGAGAAGTTTTTCAGAGACTACTCATATTCGCTGGTGAGTTCTGCTAGATTCATGTGTTGGGGGTGGGCTACATGGCAGGATAGGTGGAAATCAATTGCCCCCCACTTACCAAGGTATTTGGAGTTGTTTGGCGGCTGGGAAAAAGTGCCTACTATTGCGGGTGAAGATATTCCCCAGATGGTGCGGGCCTGCGAGGAGGGACGGGAGAAATCGTGGGACATTAACGTTGCTGTCTGCATGTTGTGGCTTGGCCAGGTGCAACTTTTGCCAACGAAAGGTTTGGTGCGTAATATTGGGAGTGAAGGTTGTGGTACGCACGTCGCGTGGTCACGTAGGCTGGAGGAATTACTAAATAGAAACGTCTGTGAACATCCACTCGACAACATTGTTTGGCTGGATCACATCGAGATAAATAGTGATTACTCCGCAGAATTCAGGCAGTATTTAATGGGAGCGGTGGTTCCATCGACGGAGTTGTGGAAGGTAGCGCTATTCAAAACATGGGACAGGATGCCAAGGTTTTTGAAGCTACCAATATCCAAAGCATGGCACAGGGTGCCCAAGTTCTTTAAAGGGTGGGCTGACGGAAGCTGATATCTTTTTGGTTCTCTGAGATAGGGTCGAGACTTGGGATTATCAAGTCCTATGAGATTGCGTCACTTGGCCAAAATGGCGATAATGTCAATACCGGACTGTGACATGCAAGACTTCTGGCTATCTCGCGGAAGTCGCTATTGTACAATGGGGGAAAGACAATGAACATTTGTATAGTTGGCTCTGGGCATGTAGGGTTAGTTACAGGGGCATGTCTTGCAGAGCTAGGGAACAAACTTGTCTGTATGGATGACGATGTTAAGAAGATTGAAAGCTTGAATAGGGGTAGTATTCCTTTCTACGAACCAGAACTGGACGCACTAGTAAATCGGAATATGCAGAAGGATCTGCTTTCTTTTACCACAGACATGGAAGAAGGGGTCAGAAAATCAGAGATAATCTTCATCTGCGTGGGGACTCCACAGAAACCAACTGGCGAAGCAGATTCGTTATACGTAGAATTGGCTTCGAAGCGAATCGCTAAAGCGATGAATGGTTACAAAATAATAGTGGAGAAGAGCACGGTTCCAGTAAAGACAGGAAGTTGGGTGAAAAGTACCATAAAGCTCAATAATCGCAACAATTACAGCTTTGATGTGGTCTCCAATCCAGAGTTCTTACGTGAAGGGAAAGCAGTATATGATTTTCTGCACCCTGATAGAATCGTGCTCGGTGTGGAAACTGAAATGGCGGCAAAAATAATGGTGGAGTTGTATAAGCCTATTAAAGCCCCAATAATTGTTACTAATTTGGAAACGGCGGAGCTAATTAAGCATGCCTCTAATGCTTTCTTGGCTCTGAAGATATCCTATATCAATGCTATTGCCAATATCTGTGAGAAAGTGGGCGCTGATGTGACTAAAGTAGCCGAAGGCATGGGACATGATAAAAGGATTAGGCGAGAGTTCCTCGATGCTGGAATAGGCTACGGAGGTTATTGCCTCCCTAAAGATGTTGCAGCTTTCATTAGAATGGCCGCTGATGTCGGCTGCGATTTCGAAATATTGAAGGCGGTTCAGAAAATAAATGAGAATCAGCGTCACCAAATAGTGAATAAGGCAAAAAATATATTATGGAATTTAAACGGCAAGATTATCGGCGTACTAGGCCTGTCTTATAAAGCGGACACCGATGATATGAGAGAAGCACCTTCAGTAGATATTATCAGACAACTTCAAGAGGCAGGTGCCAAAATAAAAGCCTATGATCCTAAGGCTATGAATAATGCAAAAGAGGTGCTTCATGATGTAGAGTTCTGCCCAGACCCTTACCAAGTAGCTAAAGGGGCCGATCTGTTAGTCCTGGTCACGGAATGGGATGAGTTCAAAGGGTTAGATCTATTGAAAATCAAGGAACTCCTTACTACACCGGCAATAATTGATGGGAGAAATATGTTTGACCCTGCTAAATTGAAAGAACTCGGCTTCATTTATCAGGGGGTGGGCAGATGAGAGTGCTCATTACGGGCGGAGCAGGGTTCCTTGGTTCACACATCTGCGACTTCCTTATAGGTAGAGGCATTGCTACGATCTGTGTCGATAATCTCATTACAGGTCAAATTTCTAACATTGAGCATCTAACGAATAATGACAACTTCGAATTCCTCAGACATGATATAACAGAACCCCTTCGAATAAACAAAGGTATCGATTATGTGCTTCATTTCGCCAGCCCGGCGAGTCCGCCTGATTACCTGATGTTTCCAATAGAGACCCTAAAGGCGGGTTCCCTGGGGACATTAAATGCTTTGGATTTGGCAAGAGACAAAAAAGCCAAGTTTCTGCTTGCATCAACTTCGGAAGTCTATGGAGATCCTCTTCAAAGCCCACAAAAAGAAGAATATTGGGGAAATGTCAACCCAGTGGGACCTAGGTCAGTGTACGATGAGGCAAAAAGATTCGCTGAAGCTTCGACTATGGCCTATCATCGTCACTACAAGATTGATACCAGAATTGCCAGGATATTCAATACTTACGGACCCAGAATGCGGAAGAACGACGGCAGAGTTGTCTCAACTTTTATTACTCAAGCACTCGGTAATCAACCGCTTACCGTCTTCGGTGATGGGTCGCAAACCAGAAGCTTCTGCTATGTCTCGGATTTGGTCGAGGGAATATACAAACTAATGTTATCCGACGTGCATGATCCGATAAACCTGGGTAACCCTGAAGAAGTATCGGTGTTGGAAGTCGCTAGACGAATACTGAGAATCACTGGGAGCAAAAGCGAGATAGTCAACAAACCCTTGCCTGAGGATGATCCAAAGGTAAGGAGGCCTGACATAGGAAGAGCACGACAGCTACTGTCATGGAGCCCACAGATAGACTTAGATGCAGGTATCGAGAAAACGATGGAGTGGTTCAATAAGTTGAGCGAATGAGAAGATATAGCGGACTTGTTTGTCGCGGACTGAAGGATAGCTGTCGGGCTCGGCCCTGCGACTGCGATTACCTGGTTCTTTGATAACGTGGAAGAGGGAATTATTCTGGAGGATGATTGTCTACCTCATCCTGATTTCTTTGTTTTCTGTGAAACGCTGCTCGATTACTACAGGGATGATGAGAAAATAATGGAGATCAGCGGCGATAATTTTCAAAGAGGACTTAAACGAGGTAATGCCTCATATTACTTCTCCGCTTATCCCCATGGGGGGGGATGGGCGACATGGAGGAGAGCCTGGAAACGTTTTGACTATGGATTAGTGCCACCAGACGAGGCAAAGCATGTCTGGGATCACCAGTGGCTGATATCGATCAAAAAAAACAATGGTTTGACCGTTGTACCTAATGTAAACCTGGTCTCCAATATAGGTTATAGTATTGAAGCTACTCACACTACCGGTCCCAGCATCTATGCAAACTTGCCAACCAAAAGTCTTGTGTTCCCTCTTACTCATCCCAAGAAGATCGCTCCAAATAAGGCAGCGGATAGGTATGACTCTCCTATTCGCGGAGAGCCTACGATAATTGGCGTAATGAAACTTCGCATCAGTAAAATACTTCCCCCAAAAATGCGAAAAGCACTTAGATATATTCGGCTGCACGGACGTTTGGGTTGATTTGAAATGATAGACTGGAGAAGTCTCGTTGACTGAAACTCGAACTAAGATGGATAAAAGCCTGCCTGCGGCTAAGAGGCTTCTTCGCATCCTGCAAGTCAGCACCCAAGAAAAGACAGGCGGCGCAGCACAAGTCGCCTGGAACCTTCACCATATCTATCTCAAGCGAGGGATTCAAGCCTATATGGCTGTTGGGCAGAAGGAAACTGATGACCCAAATGTGTTTCAGGTACCCAACGACCAGGCACGCTCTCTCTGGACTCGAGCTTTCCTTGGGGCAGGCAATTTACTTCAGCCATTAGAGAGGCGAGTCCCCGGAACCGTGCTCTTCCGAAAGCTGATGAGAGGAACGGCGGACCCCATACGCTACCTAGACATTTACCGCGGATTAGAGGACTTCCGTTTTCCGGGGACATGGCGGATACCTGATCTTACCCCTCAGAAGCCCGATATCATCCACTGCCACAACCTGCACGGGGGCTACTTTGACCTGCGTGCTCTTCCGGGGCTTAGCCGACGGTTACCGGTAGTCCTTACCCTCCAGGATGCCTGGTTGCTCAGCGGTCATTGTGCCCATTCATTTGACTGTCAAGGATGGAAGACGGGTTGCGGTGACTGCCCTGATCTCACAATCTACCCCGCAATTCGACGCGACGCCACCGTGCACAACTGGCGCAGGAAACGCGACATATACTCCAGAAGCAGATTCTACGTTGCCACCCCCTGCGAGTGGTTGATGAACAAGGTGAAGGAGTCCGCGTTGGCGCAAGGGGCCGTAGGATGCCGCGTTGTGCCCAACGGTGTGGATCTCAGCTTGTTTCGCCCAGGTGACCAGCACAAAGCGCGCCAAGTCCTTGGCTTGCCCGTGAAAGGCCATGTTCTCCTGTTCGTAAGCCACAGGATCCGAAACACCCCATGGCGCGACTATGGCCTCCTGGAAGAGGTGGTCAGCCGCCTGTCCGACCTAATGGCCAGCGATTGGCCTCTGGTACTGGTGTGCCGGGGAGAAGACGGCGAATCTTACCGGCTCGGCCGTGCTGAGGTCAGGTTCGTGCCGTTCAACGATGTGACCGAAGACATGGTACGCTACTATCAGGCGGCGGACGTCTCCGTTCACCCCGCGAAAGCGGATACGTTCCCCAACGTGATTCTCGAAGCACTTGCCTGCGGCACGCCAGTCGTGGCCACAGCGGTTGGTGGGATTCCGGAACAAGTCGACGACGGAATCACTGGCTTCCTTACACCTGCGGGAGACGCCCAAGCCATGGCTGCACGTGTCCAGCAGTTGCTGGCCGACGAAGCCATGCGCTCCCGCTTTTCGGCTGACGCTGTTAAGAGCGCCCGTCAACGTTTCGATTTGGAGCACCAGGTAGAAGCATATCTTGCGTGGTATAATGAGATTGTGCAACACTAGCGAAGCGAATCATCCCTCAGCAAGCTGAGGGGCATCTTAAGGTTTTCTGACATGCGTAGTCACTGGGAATTGCATACGTAGTTGGAGGAACTTATTTTCATACCCACGATATTCAATTCAGGCAAATGCCACGCTCTTTATCTGACGGGAACTGGCCGCTTTCCTCCTGCCAGCAAGCTAGCAGGTATCCAGCGGAGATTTCTATGAAGTAGGATACCTAAACACTAACCTCCACATGGCGATGGATCTCGACCAATGGGTTAGAATCTCGCTAGAATCAAGAATGCTCTATATACCCCAAGTACTGGCTAATTTTCGGGAATATCCTGGGACAAAGACCACCTCAGAGGCAAATCCCTTTTTGCATGACCGCTGTGCCATAGTTGCAAAGACATTTTCAAATCCCAGACTCCCGAAAGAAATAAGATCTCGGAAACGCCGTATTTATGGCAGCATGCACTTAGGGAGTGGTATTACCAGTCACACTGCAGGCCAGATGCAAGAAGCCAGGCGGCATTTGATGAAGGCACTTGTACTACATCCGCAGCATTTTCTCAAAGATCCCAGCCTATTTGGTTACTTGATTACGTCGCACTTGAGAGTAAAAGCCACCAAGATAATTGTCAGGTGGAAGCGAAGACTGTTTCAATAGACGCTAGTTTTGCTGAACGCCTTTTCCCCCATTTACCCAACGGAGCCCTTGATGCAGTTCCTCCGTCGGTCTAGTATATACGACCTAGAAGATAAGGCGGCGCACTCTGGTACGATTCCTGTTGCTTCTTGAAGTTTCATTGCTACTGCACCCTATCTCTGGCATATTGCCTTTGGAAATGCTATCATAGCTCTACATTTGGCTAATAGAACGGTTCACGGGGGTTAGACCTTAATGCGTTGGCAAGGAAAGGTGGTCCTGGTTACAGGTGCTGGCGGTTTCATAGGGAGTCACCTGACAGAGCGCCTGGTAGACCTCGGCGCTGAGGTTAGGGCGTTTGTTAGATATAACTCGAGGAACGACTGGGGACTGCTTGAACAGCTCCCCCCAAAAAAGCTCAATGAAATTGAGGTAATCTCTGGTGACTTGAGAGATGGTGACGCAGTTCGCCGAGCTGCTGAGAAGGTGAATATTATCTTCCATCTAGGCTCTCTCATCGCCATCCCCTACTCATACATTCATCCAAGGGAGGCAGTAGAGACAAACGTAATGGGAGCCCTAAATGTGATGACGGCAGCGAGGGAAAACGGTGTCGAGCGAGTTGTTCATACATCCACTAGCGAAGTCTATGGAACCGCTCGCTACGTTCCAATGAATGAGAACCACCCGCTCCAGGGACAATCCCCTTATTCAGCGAGCAAAATCGGCGCGGACATGATTGCAGACAGCTTTTACCGCTCTTTCGAACTTCTAGTAGCAATAATAAGGCCATTCAACACCTTCGGTCCCCGACAGTCGGCAAGAGCTGTTATCCCAACTATAATCACTCAAGCTTTGGCTCCGGGCTCTCGAATAACCCTTGGCTCGTTGCATCCCACCAGAGACTACACATATGTTGACGATGTGGTAAAAGCCTTCACAAAAGTAGCGGAATCGAAAAAAGCTGTAGGGGAGACCATAAATATCGGCTCCAATTTCGAAATATCAATTGGAGATATCGCAAGTAAAGTGCTCTCAATAATGCGCATAAAGAAGCGGATTTGCCAAGACGAAAAGCGCATCAGACCAGAGAAGAGTGAAGTGGAGAGATTGTGGTGCGACAACACTAAGGCGAAGCGTCTTCTAAAATGGCAACCCAGTATCAGTTTTGAGGAAGGTTTGCAAAAGACCGTAAAGTGGATATCAGAAAACATGGAGTTATATAAAGCCGATCTTTATAATGTCTAGAAGAGCGAGCCTGTGAAAGCAGTAATATTAGCTGGCGGAAAAGGAACCAGACTGAAACCGTATACAACAGTTTTCCCCAAGCCATTGATGCCGCTTGGTGATAAACCTATTCTCGAAATTATAATCCGCCAGCTCAAGGCTCAGAATTTTAAGGAAATAATATTGATGGTAGGTTATCTCGGCGAGCTTATTATGGCTTTCTTTGGCGATGGGAGCAAGTTTGGTGTCAATATCAAATATGCTAAGGAAGAACAACCGCTTGGTACTGTCGGTGGGTTGAGTTTAATAAGAAACGAACTGAAGGATACCTTCCTGATGGTCAACGGGGATACCTTGACGACGTTGAATTTCTCGGATCTTATTGAATATCACAAGAGAAGTGACGCAATGGCGACTATAGCCTTAAAAAAAAGACCAGTTCGCATTGACTTCGGCGTGATTGAGGTCAATGAAAGTACTAACGAAGTCAAAGGCTATACCGAGAAGCCGACTTTAGAGAGCTTCGTCAGTATGGGCGTAAACGCTCTACGCCCCGACATATTGCAGTACATTGAACATGGCAAATACATGGATTTCCCAAATCTAGTCCAGAATCTGCTTGTTGCCAAGAAACAGGTCAAAGGATATGTGTTTGACGGGTACTGGCTCGATATAGGACGACCCGATGACTATGAGAGAGCCAACGCTGAAATAGAAGAAATCTACAGCAAGCTAGGAATAACTTGAGGAAAATGGCACTAAGAGGGAAGAGGATTTTGGTCACCGGAGCCAGTGGCTTCGTAGGGAATCATCTAGCTGCAGAGCTGAAAAGGATAGGGGCGGATGTTGTGCCCCTTGATAAACAAGAGCAAAATCCAGTTGATATAAGAGACTGGCAGAGTGTAATCGCATTTGGGGAAAAATTAGGCAACATAGACATGGTCTATCACCTAGCAGCCCTAATGTTTGTCCCCTATTCCTTTGAAAATCCCAGAGAGATATACGAAATAAATGTGTTAGGCACATTGAATATTCTAGAGTTATGTAGACTCCATAATGTTAAAAAGCTTGTATTCGCGAGCTCATATGTTTATGGCAATCCGCAGTATCTCCCGATAGATGAAGCACACCCTCTGAACCCTGCCAGCCCTTATGCTAGGAGCAAAGTGACAGGCGAGGATTTGTGCAAAGCCTACCACGATGATTATGGATTGAACTGCATCATCTTGAGGCCATTCAATATCTATGGCGAGGGACAAAACGATAACTTTCTAATACCACAAATTCTCAAGCAGTTACCAGGCGGTAAGATTGAGCTAATGGACCCAGAGCCAAAAAGGGATTTTCTGTATGTCGGCGACGCGGTTGAGGCATATGTGAAAGCTGGTGAGTACGACAAATCAAGCTTCGAGATATTCAATATAGGTTCTGGAGAAAGTTATAGTGTTGATGCAGTTGTCACCCAAATAGTAGAAGCATGGGGGCGAGCAGTCGAGGTCAGCTACAAGTATCAACGAAGAAAAAACGAGATTATGGATGTGGTGGCAAACACCAAGAAGGCACAAGGTAAGCTTGGCTGGGAACCAAAGGTTGCCATTGAAGGCGGTATTAAAAGGTGTGTTGAATGGTGCAAAGCCCAGAAGAAGACAAGAACCTGATGATTCCTGATCTAAGATGAGTAGTGAGCGACCTGCTGACAGGCAAGCAGTTCGTGCAGCGCTAGGCCTACCGCAAGAGGCTAAGGTGCTTCTTTTCGCAGCCAACGGGATCCGAAAGAATATTTGGAAAGATTACCAGACGATGCGAACCGCTGTTGCCATAGTCGCCGAACGCGTGCACGGGCAGAGCTTGGTTTTCCTAGCACTGGGCGAAGATGCGCCATCGGAGCAAATAGGTCAGGCAGAAATACATTTCATCCCTTATCAGAAAGACCAATTAGTGGTTGCACGCTATTATCAGGCTGCTGACCTCTACATTCATGCTGCCCGTGCCGATACATTCCCCAACGTAATCCTTGAAGCTCTTGCCTGCGGCACTCCGGTTGTAGCCACAGCAGTTGGCGGAATCCCTGAACAGATTGATGACGGTGTGACCGGCTTTCTGACACCGCCCGGGGACGCCGAAGCAATGGCTACACGTGTTCAACAACTGCTGGTTGACGAAGCTTTGCGTTCGGGCTTTTCAGCAAACGCTGCCAAAACCGCCCGTCAACGTTTCGATTTGGAGCATCAAGCCGATACGTATCTTGCGTGGTATAATGAGATTGTACAACGATGGCAAGATGAACGTAAGGCGTGAATTTGTCCTTGAGCTCTTACGCTCCTCAGAGCACGGTGTTGGAGAGGTAAAGTATGAAAAAAGCGCTCATCACAGGGATCACCGGACAGGATGGCTCTTATCTGGCAGAGTTTCTGCTGGCGAAGGGCTACGAGGTCCATGGAATCATCCGGAGGTCGAGCACCTTCAGTACCGCCCGCATAGACCATATCTACATCGACCCCCATGAGCCCGGGGCCAAGCTTTTTCTTCATTACGGAGACCTTTCCGATAGTACCCAACTCACTAACCTCATCTATAGCGTTAGGCCCGATGAAATATATCACCTGGGAGCTCAAAGCCATGTAAGGGTGAGCTTCGATACTGCGGAATATACCGGAGACATAGTGGCTCTGGGAACTACACGCCTATTGGAGACTATTCGGCAAAGCGGCATTAAAGCCAGGTTTTATCAGGCTTCAAGCAGCGAGATGTTCGGAGCTTCTCAAACTCCACAGAATGAGCAAACGCCCTTTCGACCACGGAGCCCATATGCGGTCGCCAAGGTCTATGCCTACTGGATGGCCGAGAATTACAGGGAAGGCTATGGGCTTTACGCCACCAACGGCATCCTGTTCAACCATGAGTCTCCACGGCGCGGCGAGACCTTTGTCACCAGGAAGATAACCCGTGCCATCGCTTACATCCTCGCCAAGAAGCAGAAAAATCTCTATCTGGGGAACCTGGAAGCGAAAAGGGACTGGGGCTATGCTCCGGAATACGTTGGGGCGATGTGGCTTATGCTGCAGCAGAAAAAGCCCGGCGACTACGTTATAGGAACCGGTGAAACCCACTCAGTAAAGGAATTCCTCATCGAAGCCTTTGACTATGCCGGGCTCGATTGGCAGGAATATGTGAAGATAGATCCGCGCTACTTCAGACCGCTTGAAGTAGATATGCTGGTAGCGGATGCCTCGAAGGCGAAGAAAGAGTTGGGCTGGGAACCCAGAGTAACCTTTAAAGAGCTGGTCAGGATAATGGTGGATGCCGATATGGAGGCTTTGGGCTTGAAATCCCCCGGGAAAGGCAAAAAGATACTCGCCAGGTACGGAATGAACTCGGTTGACCGGGCTTTATGCAAGCCGGGAACAACGGAGGAGATAAGGTGAGCTGTGATGAACATCACAATGCTCACCACGAAGAATGAGAATACCAATTGGGTAACTGAATATAATCCCGTTCATGGTTCGACGGGCTCACCACGAACGGGATAGATATAGCCGTTCGCCCTGAGCTTGTCGAAGGGTAAGCAGCAAGAAAGTGTATTTTGAAAGTAATGAGTTGGCTAGCTGACAAACGCATCGTGGTCACCGGCGGAGCCGGCTTTCTGGGGAGCAATGTAGTCAAGAAGCTGGAGGAAAGGGGCTGCAAGAAGATTTTTGTCCCTCGCAGCAGGGATTATGACCTGGTGGAAATGGAGGCGGTGAAAAGGCTATACAGCGACGCCAAGCCCGATATCGTCATCCACCTTGCCGCCAGGGTGGGCGGCATCGGCGCGAACATGAAAAACCCCGGCAGCTTCTTCTATGAGAACCTGATGATGGGGGTGCAACTTATAGAACAAGGCAGGCAATCTGGGATTGAGAAGTTCGTAGCCATCGGGACGATTTGCGCTTATCCCAAGTTCACTCCTGTGCCTTTCAAAGAGGAAAACCTGTGGAACGGGTATCCTGAGGAGACTAACGCCCCTTATGGACTGGCCAAGAAGATGCTTCTGGTCCAGTCGCAGGCTTATCGGCAGCAGTACGGCTTCAATGCCATTTACCTTCTGCCCGTGAATCTCTACGGGCCAGGGGACAACTTCGACCCCGAGTCCTCACACGTTATTCCTGCCTTGATTGAAAAGGTCTTTGACGCCAAGGATAAAGGCGAGAAACGCATTGTGGCCTGGGGCAGCGGCAAACCTACCAGAGAGTTCATTTATGTGGAGGATGCTGCTGAGGGAATTGTGCTGGCAACAGAGAACTACAATAAATCCGAGCCTGTTAATCTCGGAGCAGGCTTTGAAATATCGATCAAAGAACTTGCTGAAATGATATGCGAACTTGCTGGATTCGATGGTAAAATAGACTGGGATACTTCTAAGCCTGACGGGCAGCCCAGAAGGCGTCTGGATACCAGCAGGGCAAAGAAGGAGTTTGGCTTCGAGGCGAAAATGGATTTCAGAGAGGGGCTCAAGAGGACGATAGAGTGGTATAGCAAGCAGAGAACGACCAACTGAATTAGGAACTGGATAGGTATAATAGTTATGAACTGCCCAACCTTATCAGAGCTTCCGGCACCCCCACGGGGTAAAAAGGGTTGGCCCTGGACGGAGGAAACCCTACAACTGACCGAGACCATGCCCGATGGACAGCCCTGGCCTAGGGTCAGTATAGTCACCCCTAGTTACAATCAGGGGCGATTTATTGAAGAAACCATTCGCTCCGTTTTGCTTCAGGGCTATCCTGACCTGGAATATATCATCATCGATGGCGGCTCAACCGATAACTCTGTCGAAATCATCAAGAAATACGACAAGTGGCTCACATACTGGGTCTCGGAGCCGGACAGAGGGCAAAGCCACGCTATAAACAAAGGCTTTGAAAAAGCCAGCGGCGAAATCTACAACTGGCTGAATTCTGACGATTATTTATTAAAAGATGCCCTTAAGAACGTAGCTATGGCATACGACGCCTCTCCGGAAGCCGGCGCATGGTGCGGCGGAGCCCTACTTGTGAACGAAGACAAAAAGAGGCTAAAGTTGCGCCCGCCTAAGGACTTGAGCACAGAAGGAATTTCTAGATGGAGTGAGAATAGCTTCCAGCAATCAGCATGCTTTTTTTCAGACAAAGCATGGCAGAAATGTGGGCATTTGGATCAGAGTCTTCATTACGCTATGGATTTTGACCTATGGCTTAAGATAGTAAAAACGTTTCCCATCGAGAAAGTAGACTATATACTTTCATCCGACCATACCCATAAAAATGCGAAGACGCAGAAAGACGTGGGGAAAATGTATGCTGAGGTATTTCTTGTTCAAATTCACCACGGTTACGAGCAGTTGGCTATCGAAGAAATCAGTAGATGGCTTGACGAGTATGCCTCTCTTGAGAAGAGTGTCGCCCAACTCTACAGATTTCCCCTCGCTAAACCACTGATATCACTTGCGCGAAATGCCTGGAATAAGTTTCTGCGACAATAACACTAACGCCGGCCTCTGCTTTGGCCAAGTTCCATAATACTGGCATCATAATTTAGAAAAGGGTAAAGTATCCAGCAATTAGCGACAAGGTGGCGGGTTGTTATGATGCATGCGTTTGATTTATAAAAACAGAGAAACAAATGCTAATTGTCACCATAAGATACGGGCAACTCTGCAATAGATTTTTTCAGTTCGCACATTACATTGCTTTCTGTAAACAGCGTAACCTTAGAATCGTGAATCTTGCCTTCTCCGAATATACGCAATATTTCACTTCAACTGAGGATAGACTATTCGTTTCCTTCCCACCTTGCGCCTGCAAATTGAGGAATAGCCTCATTAGAACTAACGTGCAGAGGATATTCCATATCCTAGGATTCTTCATCAGCCATCTTATGCCAAGATTCCCTGGAACTGTTTCAATCAACTTCGACGAAGAAAACCCAAATGCTACCGAAAATCTGGAGTTAGTTCTTGGCTATCGTTTGATCTTCGCAAATGGATGGTATTTTCGCGATCGTGATGATTTCTCGATGTATGCCGATGACATAAGAAGTTACTTCCAACCCAAAGAATATTACGTCCGCGTAGCCAAAGAAATTCATGGCCAGATCAGGCAGCGTGCAGATGTCGTCGTAGGGTTACATATTCGAAGAAGGGATTACAGTCAGTTCGAAAGCGGCAAGTATTACTTCGATGACGAGGTGTGCGTTAAGATTATTCAAGAGATAATCGGTCAATTCCCTGACAAGCATGTCACAATTATTATTGCATCTGACGAACCTATCAATTTAGAAAACTACACCTCCGTTGCCAGTAGTATAGTCTGTGATAGGAGGGAACCTATGATCGACCTTATGGCTTTAGCACTATGTGACTACATAGTAGGTCCACCCAGTACATTTTCAATGTGGGCCTCCTTTTACGGCAAAGTCCCTCTCTTCATGGTAGCAGATCCAAAACAACCAATTGATCTCGGGAATGCTTCCGTTATCAGCTCTTGAGATTCTTGAAAGGAGTCAGGAGACGAATCAAATCTATGAATAATATCATGATGGTGCCGCGCAATTCGATCCCGAAGAAGGTTATACTGACTCAAGTAAATCTATCTGCTGGGGAACTCTGAGGACATAAAATGTCGGTGACACATTTGACCGTGAGTGTCGTCATACCAACCTACAACCGTGCCCATGTACTAGAGAGGGCTATCCAGAGCGCTCTTAGGCAGACTTATCAGCATTTTGAAGTCATTGTCGTAGATGATGGCTCGACTGACAATACAGCGGAGGTCGTTAATAGCATTTGTGATGAACGTGTTAAGTATGTCCGTCATCAGGTGAACAAGGGTACCCCGTCGGCAGCCAGAAATACTGGCATCAGAGTGGCAAGCGGAGAACTGATTGGTTTTCTCGACTCCGATGATGAGTGGTTGCCGGAAAAACTACAAAAGCAGGTTGAGAGGTTCTGTTCTACTTGCAGTAACGTTGGGGTTATTTACGGCGGATACGCTGTCGTAGACGACAACACAGAAAGTATAATTGGGGAAGTGCATCCCAAGAAAAGGGGATATATACACAAAGAAGTACTGAAGCTGTCGATTCCTGCCACCCCGCTGATACACCTCGTCAAAAAAGAATGCTTTGAAAAGGTCGGTTTTTTTGACGAAGAACTGCGATTCGCTGAAGACTTTGATATGTGGGTGAGAATCGCGCAATATTACGAATTCGACTTCGTCGACGAGATTGTGGCAAAATATCATGTTTCCCAGCATCAAATAACGCAGGACCGGCTTCGCACTTTAGCGGGGTTCCTGAAATTCATGGCAAAGCATCAAGATGCTCTCCTGAGGTACCCTGATGCTCTCGGCCAACAGTTGAAATATGTTGGACAATGCTACCTTATGCAGCACGAGTATGCTTCAGCACGAAGATACTTCGTCAAAGCAGTCCGAGCAAACCCGCGAGGATTATACTTATACTTTCATCTCCTCGCTGCTTATTTCATCCCTTGTTTATATGGAGCCCTATTACTGGACACTCACAAAGTGCTCTTGATCAACAAATACAGGGCAATTCATCGAAGACTTTTCAGAACGCGGTAGTTGTTCCATAGCGATTCAGTGAATCGTCTATTTAAAAAGTAGGTAGAAAGGGTTACACTTAATTTATTGCCGTGGTCGAAGATAGCTTGGAAATGTAATATGCCAACAGTAAGCGTGATCATCCCGACATATAATCGTGCTCATCTTATAGGGCGAGCAGTCCAAAGCGTTCTGAATCAAACCTATCGTGACTTTGAGCTCATAATTGTTGATGATGGTTCGAGTGACGATACGGAAAAAGCCACAAGGCATTTTGAAGATAGAAGAATTGTATATATCAGACACGAGAAGAATAAAGGAGAGGCGGCAGCCAGGAATACCGGGATAAATTCTGCCAAGGGGGAGTATGTAGCCTTTCAGGACAGCGATGATGAGAGTATCCCAGAGAGACTCGATAAACAGGTGAACGTATTTCAAAGGGAATCTCCTCAGCTTGGAGTCGTCTATGGGAGCATGTATCGCATTGATAAAGAGGGAAGAAAAACTCTTTTTAAGAGCCCTACCATAATGCCCAAAGACGGGCTTGTTTACCGGAAAGCGCTAGCCTACAAGGTAGAAAACATTGGCATTGGAACGGCGCTTGTGAGAAAAGCTTGCTTCAGCACTGCCGGTCTGTTCGACGAGAAATTGCGCTATTATGTCGATTTGGAATTCTTCATCAGAGCAACGAAACATTTCTATTTCTACCATATTGACGAACCGCTAATCAACTACTATGACGCAGGGGGGAGCCCGGCGAGCAACCTCAGTGCCCTAGTGTCAGCTAGAGAGACGATCCTGGAAAAGTATTTTGATGATATCAAGAATGATAGAAAATTGCTAGCCAGGCATTACTTCGGTATCGGGCAACTTCTTTGCGAAAGAGGAGAACTCAGGCAAGGAAGGAATTATCTCTTAAAAGCTTCCCTAACTTATCCCCTAGATGCTAAATTTATCTTGCCTGCGGTGGTGTCGTTGTTTGGCCAACGCATCTACAGCACAGTCCTCGCAGGTTATAAAAAGATACTATACAAACCTTAGTTTAAGATAAAGGTTCCCTGGCTATAAAGCCCTACGCAACCGCACCTATAATTGCAGGATCTTTAAGAGGACGGAGCACACATGGAGCAACAACCGCTGGTCTCGGTCATGACATCAACCTAATAACCACGAAAAATTCATCAGTTAATGCACCAAGAGTGTCTTGGCACAGACCTATCCTCGTTGAGAACAGGTAATTATTGATGCCGGTTCCACGGATGGAACCGGCGATATGGCAGCCAAGTATAAAGACGAAAGAATTAAATATAAATATATCAGGCAAGACAACGTAGGTATCTGGAATAGATTGTAGACGTAGGAACTAACACTAACACCACCTAGATCCGGTGGAAACTGATCGGTGAGCATACAAATATTCAATTGTTCCCTCGCACCCTGATAGTACATAAAATACATCGGTTTCGATTTCTTCAACTCGTGATTCTTAAGTAATGCGCAATAGTTGATCCCATTCCAAATTCCAGCGCATCTTCTTTAGCAATTGGAAATCAGAAATCTTCCTCAATTCTTGTGCAACGGAACTCACTATTGATTCTTCTTTCAACAAAACTAGCCCTATGCCTTGCAACAATTATGCCCTCTTCTGATGTATCAATTCCGATGACCTTCTTGCACTTCCTACCCAAAAGCAAGGTCTGAAGACCATTCCCACAACCTATGTCCAAAATTAGTTCTTCTTTTGAAAACTTGACTCCCCTGAGAAGTTCATAAAATTCATATATTTTGAAGGGCATAGGTGCTAAGAATATATTCGGGAAAATCCTGAATAGAACAAGTATTCGCAGAGTAATCCTTGTCTCTAGTTGCATATTCGTTTGATGGCAAATAATTGAAATGCCAGCCTCGGGCAATAATGTGCTATCTGTGGTGTGATTACTGAAATCGCTTTCCACAGAAATGCTGGTTTCAATTTCATTATTCCTCTAGGTCCTCTTAGTAATTCCCAGCTGTTCATTCCATGTACTTTGAATCCAGCATTCCTTAACTCAGAAACAGTCCAGCCTGACTTATGAATCTGATAGGGATTGCTATCAAAGTCCCCCTGGTACAAGTATCCATTGAGTGTAGTAATAATGACCTTCTTCTTTGCCCACAGGCTCATCTTCTTGAGCAGTTCATGCCCCTCATCCTTGGTCAAATGTTCCAACACCCCAGAAGCAAACACTGCATCAAAGCTTTTTGAAGGAAACTCTACTGTCCTGACATCTGCCTTTATGTATTTGGTGTGCAAAGCTTTCTTGCTACTCTCTTCTAGGTAAGGGTCAAACAGGTCTACTCCCACCAAATAAGGTACCTTGCAGATTTGCAATGGTGAGTTACAACCACCACCTAAGTCTAGCACAGACTCGCAATCCTTCAATTCCTTCTCTACTATCCTAACCCAGGATAACTTTTCGGAAATACGTAGTAGTGGGTTTGCTATAGGAGACACCATTACTCTTATTCTTGTTATCCTGCCACATGTTGTGTAAATCGTAGGGAAGTATTTCTTGTGCTTTCGATAAACTCTGCGCTGATACTTAAGCAAATCCCTGACATTGCTTCCCAAGCTTCTATGATAGATAAAAGCTGGAACTACATACGCTTTAAGCCCCATTTCCTGGGCAGACAGACAGTAATCTACTCCGTAGCAATGCCATCCATCAAGCATCTTGGCATCAAACTGGAGCCGAGTGAACACTGCCTTCGGGATTATCAGAACACACTCATCTAGAGTGTTTACCTCCAGAGGCTTGCCTGTTATCTCACCACAGCCATAGAATCTGACACCTTCCTCAAAGTTGCTTCCCTCTGTACTCATGCCTACATAGCCAGCAATACCCAAGCATGGCAAAGTGTCTAGTGCCTTCTCTGCGTCTGCCAGCCATGTCTTAGAGCCTAGTTCCACGTCTTGGTGAACAAAGAGTATGTACTTTCCTGTGGAAAGCTTCCCTCCAAAGTTCAGGGCTTCGGCGGCAGACTTGTATGTCCCCTTAGTATTATCAACTGATATGTACTCGTATTCGACTGTTTGTTCCCTTAAAGAGGGTAATAGGATACGGTTCAACGCTTGCTCATTGTTATAGACCACTACGACTGAAAACATTCTATTCTTTCAATTATGTCTTTGCCATAAGCGGTAGAGTTAGGCTAATCGTTCGCAGGGACTAGTTATAGCACTTACACCATACGAATTGCTAACAGCCCTGCCCAAAATCTCACCTCAGAATGTGTAACACTTGTTTCCACTCGTAATTTAGCTTGAGTTTTCTAAGAAGCTGGGGGTCAGAGATTTTTCTAAGTCTTTGCACTTGGCGGCGTCTTCTCATGAAACCACGAAGATTACCTAAAACCGCTACCCAGGCTTTAAACTCAGCCTGGATGTAGCGCCTGCCTTTAAGCAGGCTGTAGGTAAATATCAGAAATTCTGTAAAAACAAAGACAGGGGCGAGCACTACAAACGTCAGCGGCTTAAGACTGTAGAGCAATAAAGCGTGTCGGCTTTTCTCAAGTTGGTAGAACTTCTCCGGGGTCATCTTCAGCGTGTACTTGTGGTAGATTACCGCCTCAGGCAGGCAATACAACTCGTAGCCCATGAGGTTTACTAGCCAGGAGAGCACAACATCGTCGTTGCCCATGAAGCTTTCCTCGGGAGCACCACCCATCTTCTCCAATATTTCTCGTCTGATTAGGTAGGAGCAGCCGCTAACGCCGGATACCTTCTGAGGAATCTTTGAGCCATCGTCTCTCCTGTTCAGACCGCGACAAAATCCGATGCCGCTGACATGGATGTTCGACCCCATAGTGTTTATTCTGTCGCGCTCATCGAAAAGCAGAATCTTGGGGGTGACGGCTCCCGCGCGTGAGTTCCTATCCAGAAAGTCGACCAAAGCTTCTAACCAGTCGGGAGCGGCTTCGGTGTCCGTGTTGAGGGGAGCGATGTATTCTCCGGAAGCGTGTTTTAATCCTTTATTGATACCGCCGGCATAACCCAAATTTTTTTCACTGGGAACGAAGAGCAGTTGGGGGAACTTGCTGCGAGCATATTCTAGACTTCCATCGCTGGAATTGTTGTCCACAAATATAATTTCGAAGTTAGAATAAGTTTGTCCTAAAATCGAGGGAATGCAAACATCGAGGTGAGGCATGCCATTGTAGTTCACCAGAATAATAGAGACCTTTTTTGCCACTAATCATGCCTCTTCACATTGCCTGGTCTTTCCGGAAGATAGTGTGGAGCGGTTGGTTTCTCATTAATTTAGGGAAAAGCCTTGCCGCTTCCTAATGATTCTTGCTTTCTGCCATATATTCCCTGGTGTCCTTAATGGGTTGAGAAACTTCTCCTCGCATGAGTTCTTTCATTGCCTGCAGCATCAACGCGGCAAACAGTGCCAGCATTCCTGCGATGCAAAGCAGAACTGCGCCTAGCGCGTTTCCAATTGCTAGTTCGCGGGTGTCGCCATATATTGCCAAAACGCGAGCACCTATTACCAGACCAGCTGTCAAGAACCCCAGCCCAGGCAGACCAAACAGCAACAGCGGCTGCCTCAAGCTAAATAGGACCAACACCCTACTTAGAACGCTTATGCCATGCCCCAACGGGTTCCTCTTCGCCTTATCGAAATAAGAAACGTCTATCGGCACTTCAGCCATCTTAAGGCCAGCTTTGCTTATGGCGAACTGCATCTCGGAACTCACTGACATCCCATCTTCGGTCAAATTCAATGCATTAAGAGCCTTAGAAGAATAAGCCCTGAATCCGCTCTGGGAATCGCTAATTCTCTGCCCTGACCCTAAGTTGGTGATAGCAGTTAGCACACGTAGGCCCAGACGGCGGTAAAAGGGCGGCCTCTTGCTCTCTCCCAGGAATCGTGAGCCTATTGCAACATCTGCTTCACCATCAATAAGGGGTTTAACAAGCTTAGGTATATCCTTCGGATCGTGTTGTCCATCCCCATCAATGATTACCAGCACATCTGCTCCAAGCTCTCTCCCTTTTGCCAGTGCGCTCTGAATCGCAGCACCATATCCTCGATTTTGGCCATGCCGGTAAACCAAAGCCCCAGCTTCGGCAGCAACTTCAGAGGTAGCATCAGTTGAGCCATCGTCTATTACTACCACGCTGCTGACAAACTTCTTTGTCTTGAGCACCACACTGCCGATGCAGCGCTCCTCGTTAAAACAAGGAATTGCAGCGATGATCTTAGGTTTGTGCTGCGCTTGCTTGGAGTTTAATGTCTCCATGTTCATCTTTGGCTTTCCTCTAAACAGTCAGTATCCCCGCAAGCTAAATCTAGATGTAGTGTAGCATAGGGTGGTCAATTTGACAAACAAGATGGAGTTTAAAAGAGAGGCTCCCCTTAGAAGAATACTGATCGAGGCCTCTAGGGAGCATACTCGAATATTTCAACATAGGAGATATTTTCGGATTGCTGTGTTGCAACTACACTTGGAGATTGATGGATCAACTTGTAGTGCTCCAATTTCTCGAGGGGCACAGAGCTCACAAGCGGATCCGTGCCCACTATTCGATAGTTTTGGTTAGCATCTACAAACGCCTTCGCACTGTCGTAAGTAGGAAACGTTTTCTGGTCTGAGATGACCTTTGCCTTGAACGTGTTGCCCTCGGTGCTCGTCAACTCCCTCTCGTTCCAGGAAACTACCAAGGTCTGTTGAGGAACCCATTCTTTTCCTGCAAAAAAGTATAATCGGGAGCACATAGATTGATAATACTCAGGATAATAAAGTATCACTGGCTGAAGTGTTCCTGCCTGAGTCCCCTGATAAAATACATCGAAAAATTGAGATTGACTCTTTCCAGCCCAGACCACCATGGCATAAAACTTCCCGTTCGCGGAAGCCATGGAATAATCGATGATTACATACTTAGAGCCCAGCCTATCCAGTACTTGGCTGCCCGACGCCTCATCCTGCGCAGTAAAGAATAAGGCTGCATCCGGCGCACCAGACTGGCTCGGATTCGCATTTGGTATGCGACGGGCGATATAGGTAATAGAGTAACCGTAGTCCCACCAGCTCATCACCCCATATGCTGAGTCCGGATATTGGTAAGCCTCTCCAGCCGGCGGTCTTGGGGGTATTTCATAATAGAAGTCCGGGTTATTAAAGGGATCAGGGGTATTCCCTCTCATCCAAACAAGCGATTCATGCCAATCGCTGTCAACGCCTGTATTGGCCTTGACCCGGTCAATTGCTGGTCCGATATTAGGATAGAACACCAGGAAGAATACAACTACTATAGCTATGATGCTGTAGGCATACGTCGCGCCACGATGTTGTGTAACAGGTGTCCTTTTCGCTCCCCTTCGTGCCTTCGCCTGCTTGCGCTTCGATTTCTTAGCTAGCTTAACCCTCTCCCTCTCTCTCACAACCTTCTCAAACTTGATATCCTGTTGCTTTGGGATCTCTGCAGAGGTTTTCCAAAGGCCGACAAGGCCCAGTACTCTCCATGGTAGGTAAGTTGCCAGAAGCGCAACATTCACCGCGAAGTAGTAGGCAAAGCGGTTTTGCCCAAATGTGGCTACTAGCATTATCAGGCTCCAGACAAGTAGCAACGTCTTGCCAGAATTGCCCTCCTTTACGACAAAGTAGGCCAGCACAGCAAGAGATATCAGGGCAAGATAGAAACCAGTGGTGAACATTTCCCATGCTGAGGACAAGGAAAGTCCCCTGACCTCGGCAACTGTAAGCATGCCCGGAGCCGGCCTAAACACGCTTAACTTATCTAGAATTGAGTTGAACAGCGAAGGGTTGATGAGATAAAACAATGCCACACCTATACCACCCAACACCATCAGCGCTACAGGGTAGTAGTATCGCTTCATGTTTTTGGCAGCCATTAAGGCAGAAAGGACGCCCAGTGCCAAGAAGGTCAATATGCCGATGAACAGCGAGGCAAACCCAAGATTCCACATCCCATATCCATTCCAGGATAGGGCCATCATCACCAGTGCGGTGATGAATGAGATAACCCCAACGATACCGATGTAGTCGGTAGACCTCCCTCGTATGTGGTCCATGACATATTGTACGACCGCGAAGACAAAGATTATGAATATGAAGAGCCCAGCACCCGCCCAGGTAAGCAGATAGAGGCCCAGTGCTATCCCGCCAAGTAAAGAGTAGACCAAAGGCCTTCTCAGGATTCCCCAATCCCTCACCCAAAGGCTTTTGAAGGAAATCTCTTTCTGTTTTGAGCTTTTCAACGCCAGTATCAAGAACATCATCGCTGTGGCACTGAACAGGATCTCAGCGATGTGGTAATCGGGGAATCCCAGCATAGAGCGCCACAGGAACTGACCGGGCAATATGGCAATCAGAGCCGCTGCTAGAAGCCCCGCCTTTTTGTTGAATAGCTCTTTTCCTATGAAGTACACCGGCACGGTCACTAAAGCTCCCAGGATTGCTGGTAAATAGGCAGCCACAGTCTCTATAACCTTTTCAGTGGGGGAGCCGGCACCGAAGACCCAGGCGAAGAAGCCCAGAAGCAGATAGAAAAATGGCGGGGAACCAATGGCCCCTCCACCGGGATATAAGAAATATGGGTCGAAAAGGTTACGATGTGGGAAGTGGAGAGCCAAACCCAGCACCTGCCTCATGTTATACCAGCAATCGGTTTCCTGAAAGTCAACCCAGCCTGCGGCAAAGACGTTGTGGTAGGGGAAATACACGCGCAGGAACAGAGCGATACCGAAGATTACAGCCATCGCCAGGCCGCATTTGGTTCGTGAGGACCTAATATTGATACTAAGTCTATTCATTTTACAGTCTTTAATTGTTACTCAGGAAGTTAAGCGCGTTCATAGTTAGCTTGTGCCCTTCACATCCACCCAGAGATAGAGCGATCTGTAAGGCTTATCTTCTCCCTGTTTGTACAGGACTAATTCCAGTTTCTGGTTGTCTCCTGCTTTGTGAGGGGTAAAGCCCACCTCACTCTGCCACTTTGCTTCATTAGCCAACGCAAGTGGCCCAATAGTGTCGTTTGCCTCACCATCCATCGTTATTTCAACACGGTAAAGCATATCGTTTTCCTGTTCGTGGTTGACTATCCCCAGGATAATCTTGTCCGGCTCACTTACAGTCAACTCCCTGGGGTAGTTCTCAGCCTTGCCGTCAAGCCCCAGGACGTAAAACTCGGTGAACTTCTCCCCGGCCTTGGGTGTAACGATAACATAGGCAAGAGTACCTATGACTCCCAGTATGAATGCCGACAAGATAAGAGTCAGCACTTTATTCAAGCGACTTGTCGCTTTCCAGCGCAGGAAGCCGGTGTTCAAGCGAATCGAGAAGCCCTCTTCTTTGGGCAGCCTGCTCCGCCGACGCCAGGCAATAATAGAAGTTACAAAGATAAAGAGGGCAAGCGATATGACGATAGGATACAACTCTATGCCCCAGGGAGTGTAGTGCAAAATAAGTCCCATTAATACCGCCACCGCGATAGAGAGCCCAAAGCTTAAGGCTGCCCTTTCCATGCCATTAAGTCCGGCCCTTTTAGGGAAGAGAGCAGCTGTCAGAGTATATCCAGGGAAAAAGAGGATAAACGGCAATCCCAGGATGATGCGCAGCACGCTTGAGGGCACAAAGGCGATGATAACAATTAAAAGGACAGCCAGTATATTTATGACAGCGAGTTCGTTTTCAGGTTTTATCCTCAAAATGCCTCCAAGCCATATCTCGGGGCTATCTTCTACCAACTAATACCGATTTTAGTGAAGACTATAATACAAGCGCCGTGAAAAGGCAAGATTGAGTCTTTCTCTGGGTCTGCCTCATTTTTGAAAATGGGTATCTGGTAATCCCACATTCGTCCAGAATGTTTAATGCAAAATCAAAGCACCAGAGGTGCCTACACAAGCTGTTATGTCCCGATCGGTCTAGTCTTTTCCCTGTTTGACAGAAATAAGCGAATCCTCTTATACTAACGAGGTGAAGATACGATTCAGCGGTTACGCCAAGAACAAAATGAGGCTATCCAAACCAACTCCTCAGCAAGTCGAGGAAGTTATTAGCTCAGGGGAAAAGCTTAAGCAAGGAGACAAATAGGAATCTCGACACGGGGAACTGAGAGTAATATGGTTGATGGTGGGATCCTATGCGCTAGTGGTGACTGTGATAAAAACTGGATAGATGTGAGAGATGGTGAGAGAAGCAAAGGTACAAGATAGGCCAAAAGGTGCTTTGAAGATCGAGTATGAGCCGGAGGTTGATATTCTGACCATCTATCTCCAAGAGCCTGAGACTCCATTGAGCTATAGTAGCGAGGCAGAAGCAGGGGTAATACTGAATTATGCCCACGGCGGCAGCCTTTCTTCGGTAGAAATTCTGGACGCGAGTAAGCGTTATCCCGCAGGGCGGCTGGCAGCTTATAGTCTTGATGAGTTTATTGACTTGAGGCAAGCGTCGGAGCTGACTAAGATTGCGCCGGTTACCTTGAGAACTCAGGCAGAGAAAGGGAAGCTGTGGGCAATAAGGCTTGGCGGTGGGTGGGTAACTACACGGGAGCGACTTCAACAGTACCTCGATAGCCGAGCCAGGAGAGTTAGATCCACAAGTTAACAAAACAAGGCAGTCAGCTGAAGGGAACAACATCGGAATGAGATATGCTCTGACAAACCACAGCCCGGACTATCTCCTGCTTTTGAACCAGGATACTACTGTTGAGCCCAATTTCCTGACTGAATTAGTCAAGGTTGCCGAAAGCGACAACAAAATCACAGAGAGGAGGTCAGGTGTCACTAATCATATTGACGAGGACACAGGCCGGCTTCCCTATTTCATCGAGGAGGTCTATAATCAAAAGAGGCTTCATTCGGCGCTTGGCTATCGCTCACCGAATGACTTTGAGGAGCTACTGCTTATTCAGGAGGGTAATGGCCTACCCCGCCATCCTTCCTGTGAAGGACTAACCTTATCTGTCCAATCATAGGGGTGCAGTCCAGTTTTGTGTATCGTAACGCTATATGGCATCTTTAAGAGCTTGCCGGCAGCATTGGGATTTATAAAGTTCTTTTCGAGTTGATGTTGAGTTTCTAATTTTAGGAGATCGAGATGTGGACCCACAGGGAGCTTATTAAAAA
>Ga0315291_10000415_pt1 | contig 56113 bp, 40 predicted proteins | sample YL17G12_20_MG_FD_203070 | JGI IMG/M metagenome (GOLD analysis project Ga0315291, IMG submission 203070) | Sediment microbial communities from Yellowstone Lake, YNP, Wyoming, USA - YL17G12_20 | ecosystem: Environmental > Aquatic > Freshwater > Lake > Sediment | place: USA: Wyoming | collected... | reverse complement strand
CAATCGTGGAAAAGAGAAGAAATCGCATAGTAATTGGCCTCACAATAGGGCTACTTCTTGTGAGCGTTTTTGTGCTGGGTATTGCCATCGGTACAGCAAACATCGGCAAGGGGTCCAGGGTCTCACTGTCAAACCGCAATTCGGAAGCCGCAGAGCCGTTGAGACTGGTTACGCAGTCCAGTGATGGCAACCCCTCAGACACTACTGCCCTCGCTATTGCGCGCGAGGTTGATGAGTCGAGGGACAACGCGATAGTGCGCGCTTCGAGAATCGCGGGTCCTTCTGTGGTCAGCGTCAGCGTCATCCAGACCGTTGCAAGAAGGGGCGGTTTCCTCCCTCCGTCAGGAGACGATTTCTTTAACCAGTTTTTCGGTGACGTTTTTCCTCCTTATGTTTACCGCGAGCGTATCCCCAGCCTGGGCTCCGGGTTCGTCATCAGCGAGAACGGATACGTACTCACGAACGAGCACGTGGTTCACAACGGTGAACAGATCAAGGTGACGCTTCCTGACGGGAGGCAGTTTGATGGCAAACTTGCGGGCTCTGACCCAACCTACGACCTGGCAGTTCTAAAGATAGATGCAAAGGGGTTACCCGCCTCTGTTCTTGGCAACTCGGATGACATAGTGGTGGGCGAGTGGGCAATTGCCATAGGTAATCCGTTCGGTTTTCTTTTGAATGACCCGAGCCCGTCCGTTACTGCAGGTGTCATAAGCGCACTCAAGCGTGACGTGAAGCCTACCGGTTTTGAGGGAGGTATCTACAAGGACATGATTCAGACCGATGCAGCGATAAACCCTGGCAACAGCGGCGGCCCGCTCGTGAACGGCAAGGGAGAAGTCATCGGCGTGAACACCTTTATCTTTACGCAGAGTGGTGGTTCTCTAGGAATGGGATTCGCGATACCGATCAACGTCGCAAAAAGAGTTGTCCAAGAGATAATCAAATTCGGTGCCGTGAGGAGCGTCTGGGTCGGAATATCGGTTCAGGATATTACCCCTTACGTCGCTTCGCATCTCGGCATAACCGAAACGCGCGGAGTGATCGTGGCGCGCCTGGAACAGGGGAGTCCCGCCGACAAGGCGGGTGTCAAGGCGGGTGACATAATCAGGAAGGTACAGGGACAGCCTATAGAAAACTCGAACGATGCGCAGAGAAGGATTTTCGGGGCAGGTGTTGGCGACGTAGTAGTTCTCACGATCGAACGCGACCACAAACAATGGGACGTCAAACTTAAGCTCGAGGAGGTGCCAAAGAAGAGCTAGCCCCGGGCAAGAGCTGGCCGACGAAATGATAGAGAGATACACTCGACCCGGAATGGGCGCCCTCTGGAGCGAGGAGAAGAAGTTCTCCATCTGGCTCGAGGTTGAAACCGTCGTTTGCGAGGAAATGGAGGCCTTGGATCTTTGTCCCCAAGGAACGGGGGCGAAAATACGGAAAAACGCGTGCTTTGATCCGTCTAGGATTAAAGAGCTCGAGCTTACCGTCAAACATGACGTAATCGCATTTGTCTCGAATATTTCGGAAAACCTGGGCGATGAATCCAGGTTTTTCCATTTCGGAATGACATCCTCTGACCTTCTTGACACATCAGAGGCTCTGCTCTCTAAGGAGGCCTGCCTCATCGTTGAGTCCGACCTGGAAGAGTTAGGAAGCGTTCTAAGGGACGTGGCCCTCAAGCATAGGGGAAGCGTTATGGTCGGCCGCACGCACGGAGTGCACGCCGAGCCAATAACGTTCGGCCTCAAGGTTCTGGTATGGTACGAGGAGACGCGTCGAAATCTCTCCCGCGTGAGAAACGCCCGTGCGAGCGTGGCCGTTGGGAAGGTCTCGGGAGCTGTCGGCACCTTCTCTCACCTACCGCTTGAACTTGAGGAACGTGTCTGCAAGCGACTCGGCTTGAAGCCCGAACCCGCATCGACTCAGATCGTACAAAGGGACAGACACGCGGAGCTTCTCTGCGCTCTTGCTGTCACCGCGGCTTCGCTTGAGAAGTTTGCGACTGAGATAAGGCATCTTCAACGAACCGAAGTTCTTGAGGTAGAGGAGTGTTTCACCGGGGGGCAGAAAGGCTCTTCGGCCATGCCTCACAAGAGAAATCCCATTCTGTGCGAGAGAATCTGCGGTCTTGCGAGAGTTGTGAGGAGCAATGCAATTGCCGGAATTGAAAACATCGCTCTCTGGCATGAACGAGACATCAGTCACTCATCCGTTGAAAGAATCATAATCCCTGATTCATTCATACTCGTTGACTATATGGTTGCGACCTTCGGCGAAATCATGAGAACACTTCGCGTATACCCGGAGAGAATGAAGGAAAATCTCGGGAGATCAGGGGATCTCATATTTTCGCAGCGCATCCTCCTAGAGTTGGTGAAGCGAGGGATGCGTCGAGACGAAGCTTACGGTCTGGTCCAATCAGTTTCTGGGCTTGCCTGGAGCGGGGCAGCAAGCTTCAGAGATGCGGTGCTGAAAAGCGAGAAACTTCGGGCTCTCCTCGGCACGGAGACTCTCGAAAGCTGTTTTGACATCTCCTACCTTCTTAGGAACGTAGACAGGATCTACCAGAGAGTACTCGGTGAATAGCGAAGCGACGACACAGGTGAGGACCGTCTCAATAAAGGGCTCACCTGATGAGAAGGTCCAGGCTGAGCTCCGTTCTATCGGGCTTAGGCTCAGCGTGTTAGAAGCGCGGCATCTGGTTGAACTACTGGGGCGCGACCCCACACGCGTCGAGGTCACCATTTTCGATATTATGTGGAGCGAGCACTGCTCTTACAAGAGCAGCAAGGAACTGTTGAGGAAGTATCTGCCAACGAGCGCACCGAACGTTGTCCTGGGCCCAGGCGAGGACGCTGGGATTGTGAAGCTCTGCAATCACGGTGGCGAGAGTTTCTGTCTCGTCATGGCGCACGAAAGTCACAACCATCCCTCACAGGTCTTGCCGTTTGAGGGAGCTGCAACTGGCATAGGCGGCATAGTGAGAGACGTCTACTGCATGGGAGCCGACGTGTTGGCGGTGATGGATGGCCTCAGATTCGGGGACCCCCACGGTGGGAACAAGAACAAGGTGCGGGAAGTTGTGGCGGGCGTAGTCTCCGGAATATGGCAATACGGGAACGCCCTTGGCGTGGCAAACCTTGGGGGTGATGTCTACTTTGACGAGTCCTACGACGAGAACTGTCTCGTCAACGTCATTGCCGTGGGTGTGGTCAAGGAGGACGAAATCGTTAGGAGCGCCGTTCCAAGAGAAGCAGAGACCGAAGAGTACGATTTGATTCTTGTGGGTAAACCGACTGACGCGAGTGGCTTTGGCGGTGCCTCTTTCGCCTCGGATGTCCTTGATTCGCAGGAGTGGGCCGAGTCGAGGTCTGCCGTTCAGGTCCCTGACCCGTTCCTTAAGAGGATTCTCGCCGAGGCCAACAAGAGCATGCTCCGGCTCGTTCATTCTCGGGGCGTCAAGATTGGGTTTAAGGACCTGGGTGCCGGAGGTATAGCGTGTGCGACGTCGGAGCTGGTCGCGGCTCAGGGCTTGGGTGCTCGCATTGATCTCGGAAAGGTCCCTCTTGACTGTGAATCCCTGCCTCCCGAGATTATTAGCTGCTCCGAGACCCAGGAAAGGTTTGTCCTAGCTGTCCCTTCTTCCGTCACTGACGAGGTGTTGCGCATATACAACGACGAATATGAGCTTCCGTTTATCTATCACGGCGCCCAAGCAGCGGTGATCGGTCGCGTCACAAGAGAGCCCAACTATGTCTTGGAGAGCGGCGGAGTGCGAGTCTGCGACGTAAAGGCTGCTACGATCACTTCAGGAATTTCAATAAAGAGAAACTCCGCGGCGTGCAAGTTTGCGGAGGAGGAACCTCAGTTCTCCCCACCACGTGATATTGAGAGATTCCTTCTCGATTTTCTTGCATCCGCCAACGTTGCGTCGCGAAGACCGATTTTCAGTTACTACGACTGCGAGGTTGGCGGTAACACGGTGGTGAGGCCTGGCGATGCTGACGCAGGAGTGTTTGCCCCGATTCCTGGAAGCCCCGTGGGTGTGGCGGTCTCAATGGACGGGATCCCTTCGTACGGGAAGATCTCTCCTTACTGGGGCGGCGTCCACGCTGTAGCAGAGGCAATGCGGAACGTCGCGTGTGTGGGTGCCTCGCCCAGGGCCTTGAGCGACTGCCTGAACTTTGGTAACCCCGAGGCCCCTGAAGTCTTCTGTCAGTTTGAGGAAGCGCTGAGAGGCATCGGCGATTGCGCGCGGAACGTCTGGCAGAAGGGCTTGCCCGGCGTGCCGGTTCCGATCGTGACCGGTAACGTTAGCTTCTACAACGAAAGCGCGACCGGCAAAGCAATCGCCCCGTCGCCGATAGTGGCCTGCTTTGGCGTGATGGAGGATTATAGCAAGGCTGTGACGATGGGCCTTAAGCAGGCCGGCTCTCACCTTATCCTTATCGGTGAGCGCTACGATGAGCTGGGTGGTTCTCTTTACTATCGTGAGCTTGTCCACTGTCTCGGGAAGAACGTGCCGCGGGTCAGATTCGAGGAAGAAAGAGCAGCTACCCATTTTGTGATTGAGGCAATCGATCTTGACTTGCTCGAGTCCTGCCACGATATTTCCTCAGGAGGGCTGATTACGACCTTGGCAGAGATGTCGATCGCGACTCCCCACACTGCGGGAATGACGATTGATATCGAGCCCTTGGGCACCTCGCTGAGGTACGACAAGAAGCTTTTCAGCGAATCTACGGGCTTTGTCGTCGAAGTTGCTCCTTCAAAGTTGAACGCTTTCTTGAGGCTGAGTGAGAAACGACGAGTCGGAAGCCTGAGACTTGGCAAGGTGTCTTTTGAGTCAATGTTTGTTGTGCGTGATGGTGAGCGTCATCTTGTGGAGCTTCCGGTTAGCGAAATGAAAGCCCGCTGGAACAAGGGGCTGGAGTACTCGCTGGCGTAGACGTGCGTGAGACAGCTCGAGTGTACAGATGCGCTGTTCCCCCGGATTGGGGAACTCCAGTATTCACGCGTGTAGCCGGGCTGCAGAGGAGTTGTCTTGAATCCGCGCTGTGGGTTTCGTGAGTGTCAGCTCGTGAAGGACTAAATGTGAAACCTAGGGTAGCCGTCATTCAGTTTCCAGGCGTAAACTGTGAGTACGAGACGCAGAGAGCTCTTATTGCTTCAGGCTTCGAGGCAGAAATCTTCAGATGGAATCTGGATGTGTCGCGTCTCTCGAGTTTTGATGCTTTCGTTCTTCCTGGCGGCTTTTCCTACCAGGACAGGGTAAGGGCCGGCGCAATCGCAGCCAAGGACGCCCTAATGGATGAGATCGCCAATCAGGCCGAGAAAGCGAAGCCGGTCCTGGGAATATGCAACGGTGCGCAAGTTCTTGTCGAAGCGGGTCTTGTTCCCGGCCTTTCAGACGGCCGGGTTGAGATGGCCCTGGGTCCAAACAGAACTGACGGCAGGAGCGGGTACCTGTGCGAGTGGGTGTACGTGAAAGTAATGGAGCCTTCTCGTTCAGCCTTCACTTGCGCCATCGGGCCAGAAGAGATCCTTCCTCTTCCGATTGCCCACGCGGAAGGCAGATTCCTTTCGGCCTCCCCTGAGGTCATGGATACGCTTAAGAAGGAAAACCTTGCTCGGTTATGTTACTGTGACCAGTTCGGCGGTGCGCGAGAAGAGTATCCGTGGAATCCCAATGGTTCGATGCTCTCGGCTGCGGCCATATCCAATAGAACAGGCAACATCATGGCCATGATGCCGCACCCCGAGAGGGCAGCGTGGCTCAAGCAAGTGCCTGACTGGGTTTATGGGTTTTGGGGTAGGGGTAAGCGAGATGCAAGAGGAAAAATCCAGCTAATGGAGGAACCGGGACCCGGACGAAAGATCTTCGATTCGCTGAGGCAATATCTTGGCTAGTCGAACTGGTCTAGCGAGGAGGATGTCGATCGCCAGTGCGGCCGGTTGATAGAGTCGTCAGGGCCCGGCTGGGTATGGAGCTGATCCCGATCGGTTGAGTAGCGGGGTAGTTGGCAAACCGGTGAACATCAGCCCGGTTGGTAGCCAGACTTGAGTTGACGAGACACGAGTGGCTTATGTCTACAACGGCAATATGCATAAGACCCATGGGGACCGACCTGGTGGCCGTCAGCGCTTTTGATACGTTTGTCCGCAAAATGGGCTACGAGGGTCTGCTCCTTTCTCTCTGTCGAGAGGAGTTATGGATTCTGCACTTTGATCTGGATGATGGAAAAACCGGCGAATTGACGGAGATGCTGGTGAACAAGACAGGGATTTTCGTAAACCCCAACACGCATACAAACGTAGTTGTACGTCCCCATGAAATGCTGCCACACGGCAGGCGATCTGGCCGCGAGGATTTGGCAATTGCCGTGTGGTCGCTTGAAGATCCGCAGATCGAGCCTGTAACTGTTGCCGTAAAAGAAAGAATGGGGATTCAGAACCTGAAGGCGCTGAAAAGGCTCATTCTGTGGTGGCCACATCTGGCAGAAGGCGTGGGAGGCGAGGAATATACTGGCAGCGCGACAACTAAGAGGGAGATCGCTTCCTCCATGGTGCCCACGTATTCGAGAAAGCAAGGACTCCTGACGAACCCCCATTATCAGTCTTGGCATATTGTGGAAAGGGGAGTCACGCCTCACGAGCTAATGCGAACTCTCCTCGAAATCGAAAAAAACGGCAGCGTCAGGACGGGGATAAAACTGTGATAGGATGGGTGTGTGATGAATGACAATATTATGAAGAAGAATGAGTTGACTGAAAGAATTGACTCCATCCAAGAGGGTTGGCTTCCAGAAGAGCGTTTCAGAGAAGAGTGTGGTGTGTTCGGAGTCTCCGGAGTCGAGCAGGCAGCTGAGCTAGTGTTCTTCGGGCTTTATTCTCTTCAGCACAGAGGTCAGGAGAGCGCTGGAATCGTATCTTCGGATGGGAAGAGAGTCTGCTCATACAAGGGGCTCGGCCTCGTGAGTGATGTTCTCACCTCAGATGCGCTGAGAGGTCTTTCCGGCCAACTTGCGATTGGACACAATCGCTATTCGACCACGGGACGCACGACCCTTGAGAACACCCAGCCGCTGCTCGTGACCTATCAAGGCGGGAGGCTCGCAATCGCGCACAACGGAAATCTGGTCAATGTGTGTGAGCTGAAGGCAAAGATGGAGACTCAGGGTTCCATCTTTCAGACGACGATGGATAGCGAAATAATTGTTCACCTCATAGCGCGTTCGGAGGCATCCACAATAGAGGAAAAACTGGCCGACGCGCTGTCGCAGATCAGGGGAGCGTATGCTCTGATCGCGATGACTGAGACCAAGCTGATCGGCGTTTCTGACCCATTTGGCTTCAGACCCATAAGTATCGGAAAACTTCCCTCTGGTTACTGCCTTGCGTCTGAGACCTGCGCCTTTGATATCATAGGTGGCAAGTACGTGAGGCCTGTCGAGGCTGGCGAGATGGTCATTGTGGAGGGAGAAAGCATACGGTATTTGAATGCTCTTAAGAGCACAAGCAAGGCCCACTGCATATTTGAACTTATCTACTTTTCTCGCCCTGACAGCATTGTTTTTACCGAGAGCGTGGACAAGGTGCGACGGAATCTCGGTCGGACCCTTGCCCAAGAGGCACCGGCGGAGGCTGATATTGTGATCGCTGTTCCGGACTCGAGCAACTCGGCGGCGCTGGGCTTTGCGGAGGGCTCGGGCCTTCCGTTTGAGCTCGGGCTCATACGTAACCACTATGTGGGTCGGACTTTTATCGACCCCGTTCAGCGCGTACGAGATCAGGTAGTCAAAGTGAAGTTCAATCCTGTGAGGGAGAACCTCTCGGGTAAGAGGGTGGTTGTGGTGGATGATTCAATTGTGAGGGGCACAACAAGTAGAAAACTCATCCGCCTGATTCGCGACGCAGGCGCGAGAGAAGTTCATTTTAGGGTGGGTTCGCCTCCGATAACCAATTCGTGCTTCTACGGAATAGACACGCCCAGCAGGGAAGAGCTCATCGCTTCCAGTCACACCGTGGGCGACATCTCGGAATTCCTTGGCGTGGACAGCCTCGCGTATCTTTCCATGGAGGGGTTGAGGTCCTGCGTGAAAAAGCCCGATGATTTCTGCTATGCGTGTTTTGGCGGCTGCTATCCGGTCCCGGTGGATACCGACGGAGACAAGCTAGCTCTCGAAAGGAACTCTTCGCGTGTTGACCCTGTGCGATGATACAGCGCTGGGCAGACCGAGTTCTTCCAGTTTCTTAACGTTTGACCTATCGCTCGGTGGGCCTTTTGCCTTGACAGTGCTGGGTTTGGTGATATTATCTGTCGGATGCACTTTGAGTTAGAAGGCTGCAAGTCTTGAGCCTCTCCTGAGCGGTTGGGTCAGGGGCTCAAGAGTCTTGGTCTTTTCCCGAGCGATATGGTTACGGGCTTAAGATTCATCTCTCTGAGTGATTGAGGCAAAAGCGTAGAAGCTCTTCCCGCTTCTTCGGGGACTTGCGTGATTTTGTCTATCTGAAGAAACTCGATCCTGGAGGCACGTCCGTGACACACAGAGTCACCGCGGAACGCATAGCCAAGCTCGAACTTCTCAAGCAGAAAGGGATACGCCCTTATCCTTCGAAGTTTCCCGTTACTTACAGTTCCTCCGCCGTGCTTTCTTCGTTCGAGGTCCTGGAACGGGAGCAGACGCCAGTCTCAATCGCCGGCAGGCTTATTTCGAAGAGGACACACGGCAAGGCGAGCTTCGGCCACCTTCTGGATGGGGGAGGCAAGCTTCAAGCCTACTTCCGTGAAGACGTTCTGGGGGCCGATGGGTACGAGCTTTTCCTGATGGTTGATGTCGGCGACATACTGGGTGTGAGAGGCCCAGTATTCAAGACGCGGACCGGCGAGGTCACCGTGAAGGCAGAGACACTTGAGCTACTCTGCAAGTCTCTCAGGCCCCTTCCTGAGAAATGGCACGGTCTGAGGGACGTGGAAACGCGTTACAGGCAGCGTTACGTGGATCTTGTCGTGAATACCGACGTGCGGAAGCTGTTCGCTGCGCGCTCAAAGATCATAGCCGCAATCAGACGCTTCCTCGACGAGCGTGATTTTGTCGAGGTCGAGACGCCTATCCTACAGCCCCTTTACGGGGGTGCCTTCGCGAGGCCCTTCGTGACGCATCACCAGGCCCTCGACATGAATCTATATCTGAGGATAGCCGACGAACTCTACCTGAAAAGGCTCATAGTCGGGGGTTTTGAGAAGGTGTATGAGATTGGGAAAGACTTCCGGAACGAGGGAATAGATCGAACTCACAATCCTGAATTCACACAGTTGGAACTCTATCAAGCTTATGCAGACTATGCAGACATGATGAACCTTTTTGAAGAGATGGTGTGCAGGGTTGTCGCGGAGCTTCACGGTGGCCTTAAATGCACATATGGAGACCACGAACTCGATTTCTCGAGACCTTGGAAGAGGGTGAGCTATTTTGACGCGCTGAAGGAACGCCTGGGTGTTGACGTCAGGGTCTCGACGGAACAGGAACTGCGCACGCTTTGTCTTGAGCTGGGAGTGGAGATTGAGGGGGGCGCGGCGACGCAAGCAGGTGGTGCGCGTGAGGAAGATGTGGCGCCTGAGCAGGGGAGGACGGCGAAAGTTGCCAAAGGCGTCGCCCCAGAAGCGCTCCGGGCCGAGGGCGGCGACATCTCTGCCGCAAGGATCGGCACCTCTGTCACAAGGATGAAACTCATCGATGAGCTTTTCTCAGAAATCGTGGAGCCAGAGCTAATTCAGCCCACTTTTGTTTACGACTACCCGAAAGAACTATCGCCTCTCGCAAAGGAAAAGCCCGGGTCCCCTGAAATAGCCGAGAGGTTTGAACCCATAATTGCGGGGCTAGAGCTTGGGAATGCCTTCTCCGAGCAGAATGACCCCTTAGAACAAGCGCGGCAGTTTGACCTACAAGCAGAATTGAGAGCAAAGGGGAATCTGGAGGCTCAGCCGAAGGACCTGGATTTCTTGAGAGCGCTTGAATATGGAATGCCTCCTGCGGGTGGTTTGGGGGTCGGGATTGACAGGCTCACGATGATTCTCACGAACGCTCGAACCATAAGGGAAGTGATCCTGTTCCCGCACCTCAGAGCCGAAGTTTTTCTGGGCGAGGAAGAAGGCGAAGGCGAAGAGAGATCGGCATCGGAGGAACACGAAGGGTTAGAAGAGAGGGGAAAAAAGGATTAGGCAACGGGAAGAAGAACAGGAAGCCAGCGTGAATAAGTCAGGAACGTGTAAACGTGAAACAGCTCGAACGGGACGCAGGAACGCGACGTAGAGGCTAAGCAAAATGAAATTCGAGTTTTTTGTAGCCGGTCGGTATCTCTGGGCAAAGAGACGGCTCAGCTTTATCTCCATCATCAGCGGCATCTCTGTTGGTGGAGTTCTGGTCGGTGTGGCAGCACTCACGATTGTCCTCTCAGTGATGAACGGATTTGAGGATGAGGTCCAGAAGCGCATAGTGGGAACCAACGCGCACGTCATTGTCCTGAGCCACGACGAAAAGGGCCTCAAGGCGGACGACGAATTGCTAAAACGAATCGAGGCAGTTCCAGGCGTAGCAGGTGCTGCTCCCTTCGTCTATAGCAAGGGTATGATAAGCGGGGGTGGCTTCTCCGATGGGATTGCCATCAAGGGTATAGACCTGTCTCGTGAGAAGGAGGTCACCGACGTCCATCGGAACATATCTCCTTCGATCGAATCCATTGACCCAAAGGATGGTTCTAAGGGAATCGTCCTCGGGCAGTACCTCGCAAACGCCCTGGGAGTCTCGGCCGGGGATGAAGTCGTCCTGACTTCGCCGCTTCAAGGCAGCGCCACGATCTTCGGAATGATTCCTAGGGTCAAGAAATTCGAAGTTGTCGGAATATTCTCGTCCGGCATGTACGATTACGATTCGAGTCTTGGCTACATCTCGATAGCTGCTGCTCAGGATTTTTTGGGGCTGGGGGGGTACGTGACTGGCGTAGAAGTGAAGGTGAATGATATGTACAAGGCCCCTCAAATTGCGGATTCTATAATCAGGACCCTCGGCGGCTTCCCGTACACTGCAAGCAACTGGATAGAGCTCAACAGAAATCTCTTTTCGTGGATGAAAACGGAGAAGATTGTGATGTTCGTGATCCTGATGCTTATAGTTGCAGTTGCCGCTTTCAACATAATCAGTACGCTAATAATGGTGGTCATGGAGAAGCGAAGGGACATCGGGATCCTAAAATCGATGGGTGCAACCTCCAGGAGCGTCATGAGGATCTTCATAGCGGAGGGCGTGGCGGTTGGCCTGATTGGGACGGCTCTCGGTTGCATTGCGGGGTTCGTGGGGTGCTACCTGCTTCAAAAATACAAGTTCATAACTCTGCCAGGTGATGTATACTTCATAGATAGACTACCAGTTAAGATGGAAGCCGGAGATTTCCTGATGGTTGCGCTCGTGGCCGTCGGAGTTTGCTTTGCCGCAACTCTTTACCCCTCTTGGAAAGCTTCCAGATTGGTTCCGGTAGAAGCAATCAGGTACGAATAGACGTCGAGCCACATGTTCTGGAAACGCGTGACGTGCTCTGGCACCAGTGGAAGAGGTTTGGCATTTGAATCGTTAAGAATGCACATCGTCAAGAATGCAAATTGTCAGGAATGTAATCGACGCATCCGGTGTTAAATAGAGGAGAACTGGATATGCCAGGGCCCATTCTCACTGCTACAGACGTGCACAAGAGCTTCAGAATGGGCCAGCATGTGCTAAGCGTGCTCAGGGGGGTGGATTTGGAGGTAGCTGAAGGGCAGATTCTGGCGCTCGTGGGAGCATCTGGCGTTGGGAAAAGCACTTTGCTTCACATCCTCGGTGCGCTTGATAGGCCCGACAGGGGCTCCGTCAGGCTGGACTCGCAGGAAGTCTTCGGGATGAATGATGAGAGTCTCGCGAGTTTTCGCAATCACACGGTGGGCTTCGTGTTTCAATTTCATCATCTCCTGCCAGAGTTCACCGCGCTTGAGAACGTGATGCTGCCTGGACTTATCGCAGGAGAACCGATCGAGTGTTGCAAGGAAAAAGCTAGGAAGCTATTTGCGGAGGTGCGGCTCGTTGAGAGAGAAGAGCACAAACCGGGTGAGCTTTCTGGCGGAGAGCAGCAGCGTACCGCGGTCGCAAGAGCGCTCATGAATGACCCGCGCATAGTTCTTGCGGATGAGCCGTCGGGGAACCTTGACAAGGCGAGCGGAGACGAGCTGCACGCTCTTGTTCGTGAACTCAGCCGGACTCGCGGACAGACTTTTGTGATAGCAACGCACAACGAGAGACTTGCAGACGCGGCGGATAGGGTGGTGAAACTCGAGGACGGGAAGGCTCACGTACTGCGTTGAGTCTTAGGATGCAGATGCGCTCTGGTAGAATGGAGGACTGAGATGCAGTGCCAAATATGCGGTAAGGCTCCAGCCTGCGTGCACTATACCGAGATCGTCAACGACAAGATGTCAGAACTTCACGTGTGCGAGAAGTGCGCCGAAGAGAAGGGCCTCCACGGTGTACTGGGGAAGGACAAGCTGTCCATTTCCGGCCCTCTGGTATGGATGATGGACAGCATGACGTCCACCGAGGAGGACAAGGTGGGGAATGTGCAGTGTCCCGTGTGCGGCATGAGGTATTCGGCTTTCAAGGAAACGGCCAGACTCGGCTGCGCCTCGTGCTACGAGGCATTCCATTCCCATCTGCGACCCATCTTGAGAAGGGTGCACGGTAGTACGCGGCATAGTGGAAAGAGCCCCACCAGGGACAGTACCAAGTATGCGCGCAGGAGAGAGATTCAGGAGCTCCAGGACGAACTGGAGAAAGCAATCCAGCGTGAGGAGTTCGAACTCGCGGCTGAACTGAGAGACAAGATTAGAAAGATGGAGTCCGCTATGAGCAAGAGACGCAAGGGGACTCCGAAGTCGACATAGGGAACGTAAGGTGGTTCGGAGTCTCGACGGGAAATGCAACGGGACTCCGAAGTCGACATAGGGAATGCAATGGTGTTTCGCTGTGTCGACAGGGGACCAAAGGGACTCCAATTAGAATAGCAGCTTGGTTGGGAGGTAAATGTGACTTCGTTACAGGAAATGGTCAAGCGGCCGGGGAGCTGGCTTAACGGGAGCGGCCCTCATGCCGACAAGATTCTGAGTACGCGCCTCAGGCTTGCAAGAAACCTCAAGAACGTTCCGTTCCCTGGGAGGGCCAGACCCGAGCAGCTTTCTCAGGTGCTGCCTTCGGTGGTGGCTGCGACCAAGAAGAGCCCTTTGTTTTCTGAGCTCATGGTCTTGAGGTCCTCCGAGATGACCAAAGCAGACAAGCAGTTTCTTGTCGAAAGACATCTCATCAGCCATGACTTCGCCGAAGACTCAAAGGTTGGAGCTTTGATAATAGGCAACGACGAGAGTAATAGCATCATGATTAACGAAGAGGATCATCTGCGAATCCAGGTGCTCTGCTCTGGGCTTCAACTTGGTGGAGCACTCAAGTTGGCAGACAAGATCGACGAGGAACTGGATGCTTCCCTCGAATACGCTTTCTCAGACGAACTGGGCTATCTCACCTCGTGTCCTACGAATGTCGGGACAGGGATGCGTGCTTCGGTTTTGATTCATTTCCCGTCTCTTGTTCTCACGAGGCAGATTTCGAGAGTTCTTCAAGGTATTACACAGATTGGGCTGGCTGTGAGAGGGTTCTACGGTGAGGGAAGCGAAATAATGGGCAACTTCTTCCAGATTTCCAACCAGACAACACTAGGTCTCAACGACAAGGAAACCATCACGAGCCTCGAAAGGGTCACGAATCAGATCATGGAGTATGAGACAAAGGCCATGGAGCTACTTCTTAAGGACGCGAAGGCGCAAGTGGAAGACAAGGTCTGGAGAGCTTACGGGACTCTCAAGTACTGCAAAATTCTTACGTCGCGCGAACTGATTTCTCTGATTTCTGCCGTGCGGTATGGCATTTCTCTTGGATTGCCCGGGCTGTGCGATATTGCCGCCGTTAACGAGCTTCTCATTCTCACGCAGCCGGCCCACATCCAAAAACTGGCGGGCAGGGAGATGACCTCCGCAGAGAGAAACGTCATGCGCGCCGAGATAGTTCACGAGAAACTGAAGACAAAGCAATAGCCAGGTCTGATCAAGCCTGGATTGGTTGAGAGATTTTGGTTTTTGGCTCCGGAAACGAGGTGGTTCTCTGATGCAGGACAAATTTACTGAAAGAGTTAGAAAAGTGATGTACTTGGCTCGCGAAGAGGCAGCAAGACTCCACCACGATTACATAGGGACCGAGCATCTGCTCCTGGGAATCCTCCGCGAGGGCGAAGGGATAGCGGCAACGGTTCTCAACAACCTCGGACTTGACCTTGACGCGATCAGGCAGGCCGTTGAAAGTATGGTCTCCGCGAGCGGAGGGACAATGACAATTGGGGAAATCCCCTTCACTCCGAGGGCCAAGCGCGTTCTCGAGCTCTCGGTGGACGAAGCCAGGCAGCTGGGACACAACTACGTCGGGACCGAACATCTGCTCCTTGGTTTGATAAGGGAAGGTGAAGGTGTGGCGGCCAGGGTACTTCTGGAGCTAGGTGTTGACAGAAAGAAAGTTCGAGACGAGACGCTGCGTCTCCTTGGTGGCTCAGCACCTGCAGGTCAGGCCAAGGAAGAAGAGAAGACCGATACACCGGCCCTGAACCAGTTCAGCCGCGACCTCACTCTGCTTGCACGAGAGGGCAAGCTCGACCCAGTCATTGGGCGTGAGAAGGAAATCGAGAGGGTCATTCAGGTGCTCAGTCGAAGGAAGAAAAACAACCCGGTTCTGATTGGGGAGCCTGGTGTCGGAAAGACAGCCATCGTCGAGGGGCTCGCCCAGAGGATTGTCGAAAACAAGGTGCCCGAGACGCTCCGCAACAAGAGACTTGTGATTATAGATCTAGCATCCGTGGTGGCTGGTACCAAGTATCGTGGCCAGTTCGAAGAGCGACTCAAGGCGGTCATGAATGAGATCAGGGAGTCCAAGGACACCATCTGTTTCCTTGACGAGCTCCACACCATAGTTGGCGCAGGTGGGGCCGAAGGAGCAATAGACGCGTCCAACATGCTGAAACCCGCCCTTGCAAGAGGCGAGATACAGTGCATCGGCGCCACGACGCTCGACGAATATAGAAAGCACATTGAAAAGGATGGAGCGCTGGAGCGCAGGTTCCAACCGATAATGGTTGACCCGCCTTCGGTGGAGCAAACCATCCGGATTATTAGCGGACTTCGCGACAAGTACGAAGCTCACCATGGCGTCAAATTCACCGATAACGCGGTGGAGGCTGCGGTGGAGCTCTCAGATAGATACATTTCTGACCGTTTTCTTCCGGACAAAGCAATAGATGTAATAGACGAATCTGGAGCCCGGGCCAGGCTTTCTGTCTCGACCGTCCCGAACGAGCTGAGGGAAATCGAGAAGAAGATAGAGGACGCTGCCAAGGAGAAGGAAGCTGCGATCCTGGCTCAGGAATTCGAAAAAGCTGCCCGGCTTCGTGACAAGGAAAGAGAATTGAGACGTCAGATCAAGGACATGAAGAAAGACTGGAGCGAATCAAGGTCAGAGCGGGCAGCCACCGTGGATGCTGACGATATCGCCGAGGTGATTTCGAAGATGACGGGAATACCCGTGGCGAAACTCGAAGAAAAGGAGTCCGAAAAGCTCCTGCGTATGGAAGACGAGCTGAGAAAATCAATAGTTGGTCAGGATGAGGCGGTGAGGGGCATCGCAAGAGCCGTCAGGCGGAACAGGGCCGGCCTGAGGGACCCAAGGCGTCCTATCGGTTCTTTCATATTCCTTGGCCCCACCGGGGTTGGAAAAACGGAACTCGCGCGCGTGCTGGCTAGGTTCCTTTTTGACGACGAAGCCGCGCTCATTCGGATCGACATGTCGGAATTCATGGAGAAATTCAACGTTTCCAGACTTGTTGGAGCTCCTCCGGGCTACGTGGGCTATGAAGAGGGAGGCCAGCTCACCGAGAAGGTGAGACGCAAGCCTTACTCTGTGGTCCTGCTGGACGAGATTGAGAAGGCCCATCCGGATGTGTTCAACATACTGCTCCAGGTGCTGGATGACGGCCAGTTGACCGACAGCATGCGGAGAAAGGTGAACTTCAAGAACACAGTTCTCATAATGACTTCTAACCTGGGTGCAAGGCAGATTAGGGGCACGGGCATCCTCGGTTTCCAGAAAGCTGATGAGGCAACAACGTACGATAGGATGAAATCCGTGGTGATGGATGAGGTCAAGAAGACCTTCAACCCAGAATTTCTTAATAGAATAGACGAGATCACAGTATTTAGGGCTCTGGATCTCGAAGACATGCAAAAGATTGTGAGGATCCTGCTCGACCAGGTTGAGGCCAGAATTGAGAGAAAAAACATTCGGCTCAGGTTCACCCCTGAAGCCATGGAGTTACTGATCGAGAAAGGCTTTGACCCATCCCTCGGCGCGCGTCCCCTGAGGAGAACCATCCAGCGCTATGTCGAAGACCCGCTTGCGGAGCTCGTCCTGAGGGGGACCATACACGAAGGCGCCGAGGTAGAAGTGAGTCGAAAGGGAGAAGAAATCTCCTTCAGGGAGTCTGAGGGATGAAGAACTCTCGGTTGTTGCTGCTGTTTGTAGCGCCTCTTCTTTTTTGTGCTATCTGTGAACGTGCGCACTGCGCCGAACAGCCGACTATTTCAGAAATAAAGGTGTCCGGGCTCGAGCAAGTTGATTCGAGCGTCGTCCTCAACAGTTTCGGCCTCCTGCCGGGCGATGCTTTTAATTTTGAGACCATCCGAAAGGGATTACGGAATCTCTATTCTCTTGGCTACTTTGCTGACCTGGCCGTTGAGGCCGAGGAGACTCCGGGAGGGATCGTGCTGAAGCTTGTGCTGGCAGAGAATCCCCGGGTCATGGGCATTGAATTTGAGGGCGTCAAGGCCATTGACAAAAAGACGCTCAGGGAGAAGCTCAGCCTCAAGGAGAATGGCTTCTTTAGTCAGCGTACGATTTTCGCTCAAAAGGATACGATTATCGCTGCGTACCGGGACGAAGGCTTTCCTATGGCCGCCGTCTCCTACGTCACCACTCGGGAAAAGGAGAAGGGTAAAGTAGTAGTCACTTTTGGAGTGAACGAGGGGAAGAAGGTTAGAGTTAAGGCCGTCCAATTCAGCGGCAATGCCTCGGCAAAGTCGGCGACGCTGAGAAAACAGATGGACACGAAGCTCAAATCCTGGTGGAGAGGTGGAAAGTTCAAGCAAGAGACTCTGGACAAGGATCTTGAGGAAATCGTTAAGTACTATCAAAGTCAAGGTTTTCGAGACGCAAGGATCACGGACCATCAGTTGGTTTACAGTGAAAATAAGAGAGACCTGATCATTAGGATTAGCGTTGAGGAAGGGCAGCTATACCTGATTGGGAATACCGCGTGGAGCGGGAACAGTATCCTGCGCACAGACGACTTGAAGAAGCTCATCGCATACAAGAACGGCGACCGCTACAACATTGAGAAAATAGAGAAGACACTGTCAGACGTGTACTCTCTCTATGCGGAGCGCGGCTACATCTTTGTGAACGTGGATAGGCAGGAGACAGTCGATAACGGCGCGGTCAATATTAGCTTCTCCATCGAGGAGAATCAGCCTTCTTTTGTCCAGCACATCTGGATCGAAGGAAACGATAGGACAAAAGAGAAAGTGATAAGGAGGCAGTTGACGGCGAAGCCGGGTCAGCTCTTCAAGAGATCCGTTCTTCAGAGAAGCCAGCGCGACGTATATTCTCTCGGTTTTTTCGAGGACGTCCTGGTTGACTATCAGGTAAACCAGCCTCCCGATATAGATTTGATCTTCAAGATTAAGGAAAAGCAGACGGGCACAGCTACCGCAGGTGCTGGCTTCACGAGTGATGCCGGGCTGACTGGATTCGTTGAGCTTGGTCACAATAACCTCTTTGGCAACGGCCAGAGCATCATGCTGCACGTCGAGAGAGGCAGCAGACGTAGCAACCTCGAATTGAGTTTTACCGAACCTTGGTTTATGGATACGCGTACGAGCGTCGGGATGGATGTTTACAACCTAGACACGCGGCGAGACGTCTACGACGAGTACAGAAGGGGCGGCGGGCTACGGATTGGGAGGCCGATCCACTGGATTGATTACTCAATGGGGTATGTCTCATATTCGCTCGAGGACGTTACGCTCAAGGATTTCTCGGCTGGTTACACCGGTGGACTTGACGCGGTTCGCTGGCCTCAGCGTACGAGCAGGATAGAAGTAGCCTTTATCAGGAATAGTACCGACAGTCCTTTTTATCCTTCGAGAGGTTCAAAACTCTCGCTCAACTTAGAATTCACAGGCGGAATACTCGGGGGTGACCAGAATTTCCATAAACATGTTGTGGATCTCAAATGGTATCAGAAAGTCTATTGGAAGACTGCACTTCTCGTGCGCCCGCGTTTTGGCGTGATGGATTCCTACAGGCGTGCAGAGAGAGTTCCTCAGTACGAGAGGTTCAGACTCGGCGGCACGACAATAGATTTTCTCCGCGGGTATCCAGACTACGACATAGTTCCGGATAAGAACGTACAGGAGGTCGATGGACGCATTGTAAAATGGCCGGGTGGCCGGCTGATGAGCGCGCTCACTCTCGAATATCAATTTCCGATAGCAGACCCTCTTCACGCACTGTTTTTCCTGGATATGGGCAATACGTGGAACAACGAGAAGGAAATTGGCTTTTCGGGGTTCAAGAAAGGCGCAGGGGTCGGCATAAGATTGGAGATTCCGATGCTCGGCCAGGTCGGCTTTGATTACGGTTACGGGTTTGATCGCACAGGAGGAGGCAAGTGGGAGCCCCACTTCATAATGGGTAGGCTTTTCTAAGTAATGGCGTGATTCCGCAGGTTACAACTGAAAAGAGGTGAAATCTTGATGCGCACGGCGACAAGTCTGTGTTTAATTGCCGTCATTTTTTTGTGCCTGACCCCGGAGGGAATTGGTCTCGCAGCGGAGCTCAAAATTGGTTTCATTGATTCCGAACGCATATTCGCGGAGTTCAAGGGAGTCCAGGAAGCTCAGAAGCAGTTCGACCAGGACATCCAAACCTGGAAGGCGCAAGCCACCGAAATGAAGACCGAGATTGACAAGATGAAGGGGGAAATTGACTCGCAGAAGCTGATGCTCAGCCAGAGCAAGCTTGAGGAGAAAGAAACTGAACTCCAGGGAAAGGTTCGCACATACGAGGAGTTCGTTCAACGCATCTGGGGATCCACCGGAGAGCTGGAGCAGAGAAACGAGCAGTTGACCAAGCCCATTATCGCGAAGATCAGGACGGTCGTAGACAAGATAGGAATGGAAGAGCATTTCTCTTTCATTCTTGATGCTGCTGACGGTAACATTGTCTTCGGCGACAAGGCCTTGGACCTTACTGACAGAGTTCTTGAAGAGCTGGGCAAAATGGAATAGTATTCACTGGCTGTTCCATCCCGGCATGCCCAGAAGGTAAGGAAAGAAAATGCGTCTGGATAAGCTCGCAAAGATTCTGAATGGAGTGGTGGTCGGAGACGGTTCTGTTGAGATAACAGGCGTCGCGGGAATCAAGGAAGCCAGAGAGGGCGACATTACCTTCCTTGTCAATCCCAAATACGAGTCCTACGTTGCCACCACAAAGGCTTCGGCCGTAATCGTCGCAAACGATCACAAGACGATTCCCAAGCCACTCATCCAGATTGAGAACCCTTACCTGGCCTTTTTGAAGGCCGTTCGACTGTTCAGAGCTGAGACACAGAAGGTTGACGCCGGTATTCATCCCACCTCAGTGATTGGCAAGGATGTAAGACTGGGCGAGCGCGTTGCAATAGGTCCGTTTGTGGTTATCGAAGACGATGCCGACGTAGGGGACGATGTCGTTGTGATGGCCTTGAGCTACGTTGGGGCTCGATCAAGGATAGGCAAGGGGACCTTTGTCTATCCCAACGTCACTATTCGCGAAGACGTCAACGTCGGGGAGAGGGTTATCATCCACAGCGGAGCTGTACTCGGAAGCGACGGTTTCGGCTTTGCCAGGGATGGCGAGGCTTACCAGAAGATTCCTCAGGTCGGCAACGTTGAAATAGGCGACGACGTAGAGATCGGAGCCAACGTGACAATCGACAGAGCGACGACTGGCACCACGTCGATCGGATGTGGTACAAAGATAGACAACCTAGTCCAAATCGCTCACAACGTCGCGGTGGGAGAAAATTGCATAATAGTCGCGCAAGTAGGAATATCGGGCAGTACCGAAGTCGGCAAAAACGTGACCCTTGCCGGTCAGGTTGGAATCGTTGGGCACATCAAGATAGGCGACAACGCCATGGTAGGCTCTCAAGCAGGTGTAACGAAGTCTGTCCCGCCTGGAGCAAGGGTGAGCGGTTATCCCGCTGCGCCTCACGAGGCCGCAAAGAGATTGCATGCCAGCCTGAAGAGACTTCCTCAGCTTATCAAGCAATTTAGGGAGCTTGAAAAGCGGGTTGATGCTCTGGAGAAGGAAGGGGAGGATGCTAAAACAACAGACGACGATTGAGAAACCCGTCCGGTATGAGGGCATAGGCCTTCACACAGGTAAGAAGTCGGTGGCCCTGTTCAGGCCAGCGGCCGTGGACTACGGTATCAGGTTTGTGAGGGTGGACGTGCCCGGTCGGCCTGAGCTAGTTGTTTGCCCGAAAAACGCGAAGTATGATCAAATCGCTGCCAGAAGAACAATACTGACGGACGGACGCGTCGAGGTACATACAGTAGAACACATCCTAGCAACTCTCGCCGGCCTTGGGATTGACAACGTAACCATTGAGTTAGATTCTGTTGAGGCCGCTGAGGCCTCGGACGGCAGCGCCGCTCCTTTTGTGAAGCTCCTGCAAGGAGCAGGATTGGTCAAGCAGAGCGCACCGAAGAGATACTTCAAGGTAACAAGACCGGTCTCGTTCAGAGAAGATGGAGTAGAGATTGTTGCTGTTCCGTACAACGGCCTCAGGATAAGTTTTACCATAGAATATGAGAATCCGTGGGTGGGGACGCAGCATGCCTCCTTCGAGATAGACGACCAGACATTTGCGAGCCAGATTGCCCCCGCCCGAACTTTCGTCCTCTTCAAGGACGTCGATGCCCTGAGGGAACGGGGCATGATAAAGGGAGGAAACCCCGAGAATGCTATCGTCGTGCAGGACGACGGCATAATGAACGACGTCCCGTTGCGATTCAGAGACGAATTCGTGCGTCATAAAATCCTAGATTTTCTCGGCGATTTGTTCCTCGTCGGCTTGCCTCTGTTGGGCCATTTCATTGCCGTCAAGTCTGGGCACGCAAGCAACGTGAAGTTCGTCAAAAAACTGAACGAGGAGCTAAAGCCTCGCGGATTTCACCCGGAACGGGCAGGAGGAGCAGGCAAGGGCCACCTGGACATAAACGCAATCCTTCAGATAATGCCGCACAGATACCCGTTTATGCTTGTTGACAGAATCCTCGAGTTGGAAGACAGGAAGCGAGTGGTTGGGATAAAGAATGTCACGATGAACGAGCCATTCTTCGTGGGGCATTTCCCAGAGCACCCCATAATGCCGGCAGTCCTCATCATAGAAGCAATGGCTCAGGTCGGCGGGGTACTCCTTTTGAGCACCGTTGACAACCCTGAAGAGAAGCTAGTTTATTTCATGGCCATCGACAACGCAAAATTCAGAAAACCTGTCCTGCCGGGGGATCAGATAAGATTCGAGCTCGAGCTGGTAAGACTCAAGAACAGAATTTGCAAGATGAGCGGGAAAGCCTTTGTCGATGGAGAGCTTGTCGCAGAAGCTGATCTTCTCTCGACAATAGTTGACCGGTAGGGCCCGCACCCTCGAGGGGAGGTTATGCCTCAAGTCCATCCCACCGCGTTGGTAGATCCTCATGCCAGACTCGCAGAAGACGTAGTCGTGGGTCCCTATTGCATCATCTCGGGGGAAGTGGAGATAGGCTCCGGGACTGTGTTGGGAAGCAATGTGGTTCTGGAAGGGTGGACACGAGTCGGCAGGAATTGCCGAATTCTCCACTCTGCCGTATTGGGAACCCTGCCTCAAGACCTGAAGTACAAGGGTGCCCGCAGCCTTGTGGAGATAGGCGACTCAAATACGATAAGGGAATTCGTGACAATAAACAGAGCCACGGGCGAAGGTGAGAAAACCGTGGTTGGCGATAACAACCTGCTCATGGCCTACGTGCACCTTGCTCACAATTGCATAATCGGGAATTGGGTCATACTTGCAAATGCCGTGAATCTTGCCGGGCACGTTAGGATTGACGACTACGCGATAGTTGGAGGGATGACTCCCGTTCATCAATTTGTCAGAATCGGTTGTCATGCCTTCGTAGGGGGAGGTTCGAGGGTCCCCAAGGACGTGCCTCCGTTCGTCAGGGCTGCCGGGAACCCGCTCAGGATAGTTGGACTCAATTCGGTGGGACTCCAGAGAAGGGAATTCCCGGCCGACGTTCGGGCTGAGCTAAAGAGACTATATCGACTTTTCTATCGCTCAAACTTAAACGTGAGTCAGGCAATTGCGAAAAGCAGGGCAGAATTGCGCGACATACCCGAGGTGAGGGAGTTCTTAAGCTTCGTGGAAAAGTCCGAGAGGGGAGTTTCCGGGTAAGGAGAGACATTTCACAAGTCCCTTGAGCCTTCCTGGCAGAGAGAACTGACGCTAGCTGAGAAGGGCCTCTGGTGCTTCGTAGACGCGCCATTGGCCTTTTGTTCCAATTGACGCTAGTGACCTTTGAGAGGACCTGAGAGACATGAGTAAGAGAAAAAGCCTAAAAGTGGGAGTATTGGGTGTAGGGCACCTGGGAAGAGAGCACGCGCGCGTACTGGCTTCCTTGCCTGAGGCCGAACTCATCGGCGTATACGATGCCAGGCCCGAGGTTGGACGTCAGGTGGCAAAGGAGCTTGACACACGCGCATTCGATTCGCTTGAGCAACTGCTCTCCGTTGTTGAAGCGGTCAGCATCGCCGTTCCCACGACGTCGCATTTTGACGTTGCCTCACAGTGCATATCTCGAGGAATCCACGTCCTCGTGGAAAAGCCCCTTGCGGCCACGGTTGACGAGGCGCGTGCTCTGGTAGAAGCTTCTCAGAAACGCTCGGTAATTGTTCAGACCGGGCACATCGAGAGATTTAATCCTATTGTCCAGGCCGCCCTTTCCGTTATTCGAGAGCCAAGATTCATCGAAAGCCACAGACTCTCATCTTTCGCGGGGCGCAGCACGGATGTGGACGTCGTTCTGGATCTGATGATACACGACATCGATCTCGCTCTGGCTACCGTGCAGAGCGAAATTCGCTCAGTTGAGGCCACGGGTGTACCTATTCTCTCGTCGAACGTGGACATAGCAAATGCCAGACTCCTTTTCAGGAACGGCGCCGTGGCAAACCTGACCGCCAGCAGAGTGTCAAAAGAAAAGGTCCGTAAGATACGGTTTTTCGCGAGAGATTCCTACATCTCCGTGGACTGTCTCGGGGGAAAAGCTGAGCTTTACAGGAGGGGATTCGACGTTCCTGCCAAAGACAACGGTCTGCCCTGGGAAGAAAGTCGGATCGCTCCGGGCATCGTGAGGCGCACGATAGCCGTTAGCGGCCAGGAGCCTCTCAGGCTTGAGCTGGAGCACTTTGTCAGTTGTGTCATGCAGGGTAAAAGGCCGGTCGTCGATGGGATGGCGGGACTCAAAGCAATGGAGGTTGCCCTCAAGGTAAGTGAGAAGATCGGAGAGGGAATCAAAGCGTATTGCCCGCGCTCCGAGCGTCAGGAGTGACAAGAGCCTTGAAAGAGTCAAAAATTCTGATCGTAGCGGGAGACGTCTCGGGGGATCTGCACGCTTCGCGCTTGATTGAAGCTCTGAAGAGTGCTGGGCCACGAGTCGAGGTTTTCGCTGCAGGCGGCCCAAAGATGCGCGCTGCCGGAGCTAACATGGTCGCTTCTCTTGAGGGTTTGAGCGTGATGGGGTTTACCGAAGTCCTTTCTAAACTGCCTGCATTTTATGGCCTAATGCAACAGTTGAAAAGATTCATGCAACGCGCGAAACCTCAATTGATTATCGCGATTGATTTTCCTGGTTTTAACCTGAGATTCTGTAAAGAGGCAAAGAAGCTGGGAATTCCCGTGCTCTATTACATAGCGCCGCAGATCTGGGCTTGGGGCAAGAACAGAGTCAATCTGATGGCCAGGGTTGTGGATAGGATAGCCGTGGTGTTTCCCTTTGAAGTGGACATCTACAGAGAGTGCGGGCTAAATGCCGAGTTTGTGGGGCACCCGCTTCTCGAATCAGTCTCGGTTACGGGGGAAAAAGGTATCCTGAGAGGCAAGCTGGGGCTCTCGGCTGACCTGCCCCTGGTGGCGCTCCTACCAGGAAGTAGAGTGCATGAGGTGCGAAGGCTCTTGCCCTGCATGCTGGAGTCTGCTCTCGTCTTGGCACAGAAGCGACAAGTCGAACTGGCCATAGGCGCGGCCAGCAGTGTTCCGACAGGCGAGTTTGAGAGAATCAGTAGACGATTCCGTCTGCCGGTACACGTTCATCGGGGAGTTAGTTCAGAGCTTCTCTACGTCTCAGACGCGGCAATCATTGCCTCGGGCTCCGCAACGCTGGAAGCTGCGATAGTCGGGACCCCGATGGTGATAGTCTATCGCGTTTCTCCGCTTTCATGGGCGATCGCGCGGAGGCTTGTCGCGCTTGATTACATAGGTATGGTCAACATCGTTGCGGGCAAAAAGATAGTCTCAGAATATCTTCAGAATGGGATCGAGCCGCGCAAAATCTCGGACGAACTCGAAGAGTTGATTTTCAACGAGCGGAGACGTTCCGAGTTGGTTGCTTGCCTAAAGTCGGTCAAGGAATCACTCGGAGACCGCGGCGCTTCCGAGAAGGTGGCCGCGATAGCTCTTAGTATGCTCCCTGTGTAGGGGAGCCGTTGACACGTTTGTGACGCTGCCGAATCTGACTATCGGACTTTCTTCTGCTGGGTAAGGTTTGGATGTGGGAAAACTCTCTCTGATAGATCGCTTCACCGCCACTTTGGTTGGAATGATCGCGTACTTGTTTGTAACGCTGGTGGGGCGGACGCTACGAGTCGAGTGGATAGGGGCTCGGAACGTCGAGCGATGCCGGCAAGGGACAAAGAGAAAAGCGTTCGCATTCTGGCATGGAGAACTCCTGACGCTGGCATATACTCACAGGAACAGGGGAATTTGCGTTCTTGTCAGCCGGCACAGAGACGGCGAATCGATTGCAGTGGCTCTTCGGAGGCTTGGATTTGGTATCGTCCGGGGATCTTCAACCGAAGGGGGTTTCGAAGGTCTTTTCGAGATGTGTACGAGGGCGAAGGAAGGTTTGGATCTTGCCATCACTCCCGATGGACCCAGAGGGCCACGCCACAGAGCGCAGCCCGGTGTGCTTTACTTGGCACAACGCACCGGAGTCGTAATCGTTCCTATAGCGTGTGTTGCCGTGAGTCGGATAGTACTTAACACTTGGGATAGATTTCAGATTCCTCTTCCGTTCTCGAGGGTGATCATTGCCCACGGAGCGCCCTTGGAAATCCCGCGCGAGTTGGGTGTTTCAGCTGCCGGAGAGTATACGCACATACTGGAGCGAGCTCTTGCCAGCGTTGGTGAAGAGGCCCGGGCGCATGTGAGACCGAAGGTTCGGCGGTGGATTCCAGGTCGCAAGGCACGATATAGGTCGCAAGGCAAGGAACCAAATTGAAGTTGCCCAGCATTCCTTTTGTGATACTGCTCTATCGTCTAATGGTCAGTGTAGTTTTTGTGATCGGCTCGCCAGTTTGGCTCATAGGACTGGTCGCCCGTCCTGAACGCTGGCGAAACCGAATAGGGTTTCTCCATGGTATTCCGGAGAAGGGGTCTCATCTGGGGGCGAGGGTCTGGGTTCATGCTTCTTCCGTTGGCGAAGTGAAGGCCACGACCAAAGTCGTTAGGGAAATGTCCAGTAGATTTAGTGTAGAGGTGGTCTTTTCGACAATGACCGCTGCGGGTCATTCAGTTGCCAAGGCTGAATTGGCCGAGCCGGTCTATTTTTTCTATCTTCCTCTTGATGTCCCATTTATCCTGCGAAGAGCGCTTGATCAAATTAGCCCCGACGTCCTGCTTCTGGTTGAGACCGAGCTCTGGCCCTCTCTTATTCTCGAAGCCAAAAAAAAAGGAACAAAGGTCGCCGTCGTGAACGGGAAGATGAGCGCAAGGGGATTTGGGAGATACAGGAAGTTCAAGTGTCTCTTTGGACCTGTCCTGAGGCTCCTCGATGCCGTCTTGGTACAGAGCGGCGCTCACGGCAGGCTCTATAAAGAACTCGGAGTGCCGGCAGAGAGGATTATGGTCAGTGGTAACACAAAACAAGATTCGCAAATTCTGCTCTCTGAGAGAATCGATCTCAAGGAGAGAACGGGTTGGTCTTCATCTGAGCTCGTTTTCGTTGCGGGCAGCACGAGGCCCGAAGAGGAGAGAATAATCTGCGAAGGCTTTGCTCGTGCAAGAACTTCTTTTGACGCGCTGAGACTCGTGCTTGCTCCAAGGCATTTGAAACGAGCGGCAAGTGTTGCAAGAATCGCTTCCTCTCTTGATCTTAACGTAGCAAGGTGGAGCGAACTTCAGGCTCTTGCGTATGCTAGCGGGATGCCATGCGTCGATTCCGCTAAGCGCCAGCAGATCGACGTTCTGGTGTTGGACACAATAGGCGACCTAGCGGCTGCGTATCTGGAAGGTGATATCGCTTTCATTGGGGGCACACTCTCCGGCCACGGAGGGCATAACATATTGGAGCCGGCTGCGGCGGGGTTACCGATAATCGCGGGGCCATCAAGAGAGAACATCGAGGACGACTCAGACGCGCTTGCCAGAGCAGGGGCCCTGTTGACCGTCAAGAGTGCGTCCGAAGTCTCGGAGTCACTTCTTACCCTGGCGAGTTCGCGAGAAGAAAGATCGCGTCGCGGTAAGGAGGCCTTGAGTTTCTATGCCTCGAGGCCAGTAGCCTCGCTCGTGACTCTGGAGTGTCTGGAAAAGGCTGGGTTACTGTGAGAAACTCTCTGCAAGAAGTTCTTGAATACGCCGAGCAACACGAGGATTCCCTCTGGTTGAGGGCTGCCGCTTCTCCACTTCTCGTGCTTTCATGGGGTTATGGGCTGGGACTAGATCTGCGATGGGCTTTGCAGGAATTCAGGACAGGGGTGAGAGTGCCTTGCCCCGTAGTATCCGTCGGAAACATGACCGTGGGAGGCACCGGGAAGACCCCATTGGTAGCCTGGGTTGCCGAGTTCTTGAGTCGAAACAGAATCAGGGTCGCGGTTGTGAGCCATGGATATGGCGGAGATGAAGGAGGGAGTTTTGTGCTGTTGAGGGACCAGGAGCCCTCCGTTGAGATCGCTGCCGTGGCTGGTGACGAAGCCGTCCTCCTTTCACACATGTTGCCGGGTGTCCCGGTTGCCTCAGGGAGAAAAAAAACAGCGGTGCTCCTCAGAACATGGAGAAAACTGCGACCAGACGTCATAGTCATTGATGACGGCTTTCAGTCCATCTCGATCCGAAGGGATCTTGATATTGTCGTAATTGACGCGACAAATCCCTGGGGAAGCGGTTATCTTCTTCCGAGGGGGCGGCTCAGGGAGAAAAGGGGAAACCTCTCACGGGCTGACTTTGTCGTTTTGACAAGATGTAATCAGTGCGGTGACGTCTCTCGACTCCTTGTAGAAATTAAATCTTTGACCAGTGCCCCGGTTGCCAAGGCCGAGCACGTCGTTAGGGGTGTTTGGAGGCTTGACAATCGTACGGAGGCAGGAGTCAAGACACTGAATGGTGCCAGCGTTTACGCATTTTCAGCCATTGCCAACCCGGGTTCCTTTGAGCGAACACTGACAGATGCCGGCGCTTCCCTTGCGGGGGTTAGGCGATTCCCGGATCACCATTTCTTTTCTGCTGAGGATTTGGCAGAGATTGAGAATGAAGCAGTGTTCACGCGTGCCACGTTCTTGGTTACGACCGAGAAGGATGCGATGAGGCTTCCTTCAGCCTGGGCCTTGAGTCGAGGGATCCCGCTTCTGGCGGTGGGGATTTCAGTAGGCATCACCGAAGGACTGGAAGCTCTTGAGGGCCTTCTCATGGGAGTGTTCGCAAGGCGTGCCAAATGAATTGCAGTATTGCGCGCGCGGTCATATAGTGAAGAAGAGAACGAAATGAGTAGAAGGAACCATGGTAACAGCAACTAGAAGAAGTGACTTTCTCGTTTTGGGTAGCGGTATAGCGGGGCTCACTTTTGCTCTGAAAGTGGCTGACAAAGGCAGCGTAACCATCGTCACAAAAAAAGAGAACTATGAGTCCAACACCAACTATGCTCAGGGCGGCATGGCGTGCGTGCTTTCGGACGATGACAGCTTTGACCTGCACGTAAAGGACACCCTGCGTTGCGGCGTGGGCTTAAGCAAGAGGGATGCAGTGGAGCTACTGGCTAGGGAGGGCCCCAGACTGGTCAGAGAATTGCTCGAGCTCGGTGTTAAGTTCTCGAGAGACAAAGGCGCACCTTGGGGTCTGGCGCTCGCCATGGAAGGGGGTCACTCAAGGCGCAGGATTGTACATTCGAACGACCTGACCGGACGAGAGATTGAGAGAGTTCTACTTGCGGCCGTAATGCGCCACCCCGCGATCACCCTGATCGAGCACTGCATCGGCGTAGAGCTCATAATCGAAGAAGTACGCGCTCCGGGTGGCGAGAGAAAAGCTCCCGTGTGTTGGGGAGCTCACGTTCTGAACACCCAGACGGGTAAGTTCATTTCCCTCACTGCAAGTCATACCCTGCTTGCCACCGGGGGGTGTGGAAAGGTGTATCTCTACACTTCAAACCCTGACATTGCTACGGGGGACGGACTAGCCATGGCTTATCGCGCGGGTGCGGCCCTCGCCAACCTCGAATTTGTGCAATTTCATCCCACGTGTTTGTTCCACCAGGAGGCCAGGTCATTTCTCATCTCGGAGGCCGTGCGTGGTGAAGGAGCCATCGTGACAACCAACGATGGGAAGCCTTTTCTGGAGAAATACCACAAGCTTGGGAACCTCGCCCCGCGTGATATCGTTGCCAGGGCCATAGATAGGGAGATGAAATCGAGGGGGGATCAGCACGTCCTACTGGACATGAGGCCTATCGGCAAGGAGAGGATTCCGGAGCGCTTCCCTCACATCTCTTCGAAACTCGCGTCCCTTGGGCTCGACCCCGCGAAGGAGCCCATTCCAGTCGTGCCTGCCGCACACTACATGTGCGGCGGGGTTGTTACCGATCTGTCTGGTAGGACAACTGTCGGGCGACTGTATGCGTGCGGGGAGGTAGCTTGTACGGGCGTGCACGGGGCCAATAGGTTGGCCAGCAACTCGCTTCCCGAGGCGCTCGTTTTCGCTGAGAGAGCGGCTCAATCGGCGTCCGGGAGTGCCTCTGCGGCCCCGCCCGATGTGGTTCATTTTGAGGCCGGTGCGTCCAAAAGATTTCGTGAGAGCGTGGCCGTAAGACACGACTGGCATGCCCTGAGGCAACTCATGTGGGACTACGTGGGAATCGTTCGTACTGACGGGCGCCTGTCAATTGCATCTAAGAGGGTGGGCGTTATGCGAGAGTCGATTGAAGACTATTTCACAAAGTCAGCTCTGAATGCTGATCTCATTGAACTGAGAAACATAGGACTAGTGGCTGAACTAATAGTCAGTTGCGCCGTGGCACGCAAGGAGAGCAGGGGGCTCCACTACAACCTTGACCACCCCAGAAGAAATGATAGAGAATGGAGAAGAGACACCGTGGTGTCCGGAGACGAGGGTTTCTCCTGTGTACCTTCTTTTGTCGCGTGGGAAGGCTGAGGGGGAATTACACTCGGGAAGTCTCACTGCACGTCCCTTGCGGCTGGCTGATGGATGTAAGACATGGAGCCCGAATCTAATTTCTACGAGAAAGTTGAAAAGATAGTCGAAAAGGACCCTCGCTACAAGGTTGCGGCATACGCTTTTGTCATGCTGGCGCTAAACTACACGCTCTCCAAGTTGGACAAACCGAGGCATGTCTCGGGTAGAGAACTGCTTGGGGGCATAAAGGAATTTGGCCTGTCCCAGTACGGACCGATGACAAAGACGGTTTTCGACTACTGGGGAGTTCGGACAACAAGGGATTTTGGAGAGATAGTCTTCAATCTTGTCGAGAACAAGCTCCTGGGTAAAACGGAAGAAGACAAGTTACAGGATTTCGACAATGCCTACGATTTTGAAGAGGAATTTGTGAAGAAATATCCCTGGTGACGCGCGGAGAAGTGAGGAGGAGCATGCGGGTTTTCTTTAGGCTTCTTGGATACGTAAGGCCGCACTGGCGTAATCTCACCTTGGCGCTCGTGTGCATGGTGATGTTTGCGATTTTCAGCGGTTTTTCGATAGGCATAATCTATCCCTTTCTGCAAGTGCTCTTCGAACAACCCACCGAACAGCAGAGGGCAGAACTGAGGGAGGACATTTCTGTAAAAGCTGTGAACCCCGGGGATCTTGCAAAGATTAAAGAATATATCACTGTCAAGGCCAAGAAATACTTGCTCTCGTCGAGGCCGCTCGTCTCTCTGGAGCGGATTTGCTTTGTTATTCTCTTGGTAATGTTTCTTAAGAATCTCTTTAACTACTGCCAGACGTTTCTCATTGCCGCAGTAGAACAGAGGGTGATAAAGGACCTACGGGACCGCCTCTATTCTCACCTTTACGGGTTACCTCTGTCCTTCTTCCAGTCGCAGAAGACGGGGCGTCTCATATCACGAATCACAAATGATGTGACCATGATAAGGGGCACGATAACGGGCGTCTTTAGCAACGTGATTCGGGACATGCTGCTCCTTTGCGTCTGCATGTTCTGGGTTTTCTGGGCAAGTTGGAGGTTGGCTTTTGTTTCGCTCGTGGTCCTTCCTCCGAGTATGTTCCTCATCGTGACGATCAGCAAGAAGCTGAGAAGAGATAGCACCATCATCCAGGAGAGGATGGGCGATATAACTTCCGTGCTTCAGGAGACAATCTCGGGTATGAGGGTTGTGAAGTCATTTCGAATGGAGGAGTTTGAGAAAGACAAATTTTTCCGCTTCACGAAGGCGCACCTTGCTTCATTTCTCAGACTGACGAGGATCGGAGCCCTGGCGTCACCCTTGTCGGAATACCTTGGCGTAATGGTAGGCACTGTTGTGCTTTGGTTTGGTGGAAGGCAGATCTTGCAGGAGCACACACTTGAAACCAAGAAATTCTTTGTGTTTCTGTTTGCCATGTTCTCAATCATGGCACCTATCAAGAGCCTCAGCCAGGTGAATACAAAGATTCAGGAGGGACTGGCGGCCGCAAAGAGGGTATTCAAACTCCTGGATACGCGGCCTCCTATCATCGACAGACCTAATGCTACAAGGATCAACTGGCTAAGAGATTTTATTGAATTCTGTGGCGTTTGTTTTAGCTACGACGAATTGAAGGACGTTCTCAGGGACATCAGCTTCAAAGTAAAGGTCGGTCAGGTGCTGGCGATTGTCGGACCAAGCGGGGCAGGAAAATCCACCCTGGTGGATCTGTTACCCAAGTTCTACCTCCCAACGTCTGGAACCGTCCTTTTTGACGGAAGAGACTCCCTCGACATCAACACCGATTCTCTGCGGGCGCTCATGGGCATCGTGACCCAGGAAACGATTCTGTTCAACGATACGGTCTGGAATAACATTGCCTACGGGCTGCAAGACACCTCGGAAGAGGACGTTGTGCGTGCGGCCAAAACCGCCAACGCGCATCAGTTCATAGAAACGATGCCTTCAGGGTATCAGACGGTGATAGGCGATAGAGGCGTGCGCCTCTCCGGAGGACAACGGCAGAGAATCGCGATTGCCAGAGCAATCCTTAAGAATCCCCCCGTGTTGATTTTTGATGAGGCTACGTCTGCCCTTGATACCGAATCAGAGCTTCTTGTTCAACAGGCCATAGAAAGGCTCATGGAAAACAGAACCACTTTTGTCATTGCTCACAGGCTTTCGACGATTCAACGCGCGGATCTGATAATAGTGCTGGACAGGGGCAGGATAGTTCAGCGGGGCACTCACGAGAGCCTGCTCGCAGAGGAAGGGATGTACAAGAGACTCTACGAGCTACAGTTTGCGATTTCAGACTCCGTGCGACCGGCTGAGGCCGTGCAGTGATTCTTTCCAATCTCGAGCGAAAGGTCCCCTTTGGTTTTGCGCGCATCGCGGCATTTCTGTGAAACGGGCGTTTCCCCCAGCATACTAGTAATCAGGCTTAGCTCGCTGGGAGACGTTGTCCTTGCCACCTCCGTGCCTGCTGCTCTCAAGAGCAGATTTCCCGAAGCTCGTATTGCTTTTCTTACAAAAGAAGCCTTCGTGGATGTCCTTAAGAACAACCCGAACATAGACAGGCCAATCTGTCTCTCAGCGAGCGAGAGTTGGACCAGAGGCATCCTTGGAATTGCCCGGAGGCTCAGAGCTGAACGTTTTGACCTGGTCATCGACTTACAGGTCAACCCCAGGACGCTCCTTTTGTGCGCGCTTATCGGTTGCCGAAAATGTTCAAGAGCTGGGCGAGATTCACTCATCAGGCACGGGATGGTGAGGTTCAAGAGTCTGTTGTCCCGACGCGGCAGGCACGCTGTTCAGCGCTATCTGAGCGCGGTGGAGAAGTCATTCGGGCCGGTACCCGCCGTCAAGCCTCAGATATTCATCACAGAGGCCGAAAAGGAGACCGGCGTACAGTTCCTCCGCTATTTTGAAGGTTTGGATAAGAAGCCGATTGTATCGCTCTGCCCGGGTGCAAGGTGGAAGACAAAGTTATGGGGCGCGGACAGGATGAGCCTTCTTGCGCACAGGCTTGTTCAAGCTGGTTACGGCGTGCTCGTTCTCGGTGGTTCGCCCGACGAGACGATTCTCGAAGAGATGAAGCAGCTTTGCGGAGACCTCGACGCCGTGAGATTCTACAGCGGAGACTTGAGGAGCGTTGCTGCCTTGATGTCCCAATCCCGCTGCGTGGTCTCAAACGACTCCGGCCTCATGCATGTGGCATACTCGGTGGGTACCCCAGTTGTTGCCATTTTTGGTTCCACGACACCCGAGTTTGGATTCTACCCACCCGATTCCCGCTCGACCGTGATATCAAAATCCTTTCGCTGCAAGCCGTGCGATGTTCACGGCAGAGACGAGTGCAAAAAGGGTGACATGAGATGCATGGCGTCGGTGGAGGTCCCGGAGGTCCTTGATGCTGTTGGAGCGACCTTGAAAGGTGTGAGCAGCGGTGGTCTGCAAGGCACGCAGTTCAGAAATTCCTCGGAAAGAGGCTCGCCTCGGATTGAGCTGCCTCGTTTTCTTCTCGAAGAAGCTGAACCCGAGCTTTTTGGGCACGAGTGGAGTATTCCCGAACTGGGTCCGATTGTCGTGCGCGTACCGAACTGGGTGGGTGACGTGGTGATGGCATGTCCCTCACTCGCGGCCTTGAGACGCTGCACTCAAGGGATAAGATTAGTAGCAGTGGCGCACGAGCGCGTCGCGAACCTTCTCGAGAATGCGGCGGTTGTAGATGAGGTTGTAGCCCTCAACAATCAGATGGGACTGGGTTTCGTCAGAACCGCTCTCGCGCTAAGAAGAAGTGGCTTCACTCTCGGGATCGCAATGCCAGATTCCTTTTCTTCGGCCTTCCTCCTCTGGCTCGGTGGAGCAAAGAGGATTGTCGGGTTCAGAGCCGAGATGAGGGACGCGTTTCTGAGCACTCGTCTTTCGAGGAAAAAGTGGAGTCATCTCTCGGAGCAATACGCGCAACTCCTTCCCAGGGCGTGCAAGATTGAAGGGAGATTCATCCTGACCCTTGCTCCGGGAGACATGAGTCGTGCCGGGAAGCTCTTGGAAGGAGTAGGGATTTCAGAGAGTTCTCCACTGGCTCTGGTGGCCCCTGGAGCGAGCTACGGCGAAACAAAGAGGTGGCCAGAGGAAAGCTACACGCGCCTCGTCGAATTGCTCAAGACGAAAGCTAAGTCTCAAGTGGTCTTAGTTGGAAACGCGGCCGACAAGGAGCTCTGCGCCCGAATCGCCGAGAAAAGCGGGCGTTCAACGGCGGATCTTTGCGGTCAGACTAGCCTGCGCGATCTGGCGGCAATTGCCTCGATCGCATCTGTATTTGTTGGAAATGACTCGGGTGCGGCTCATGTCGCTGCCGCTGCGGGATGCCCGGTTGTCGTCATCTTTGGCTCATCCGATCCCTCCTGGACGGCTCCGAGGGGTGAGGATGTCAAAGTGGTCTACAAGAAGCTGTCTTGTTCGCCTTGTTTTCTCAAAAAATGCCCTTACGAACTACAGTGTCTTTCGCAGATTGAACCAGACGAGGTGTATCGCGCGGCGGATGAGGTCACGAAACAGGAGCGCCTGGACAAGCATGGAGGGAACAGTTGAACGCGGGAAGATCTAACGGTGGAAGATCTGACAGCGGAAGATCTAAGGGGGGAATGTCGGACATGGGAAGACCTGACCGCGCAAAGTCTAACAGGGGAAAATCTGGCAGCAGAAGACCCAGCAGTCGAAGGTCCAACAGCGAAAAATCTAGCAGGGGGGAGACGGGAAGGTCAAAGTGGGCTGTCTTCGTCGATAGAGATGGGACGGTGATAGAGGAGGCCGGTTATCTCTCAGACCCTGACAAAGTCAAAGTTCTGCAGAATGCTCCCCGGGCTCTTAGAAGACTTAACCGAATGGGTGTCCCGGTCATAGTCATCTCGAATCAGTCGGGAGTGGCGAGAGGGATGTTCACAGTCGAAGACGTGGAAAGGGTAAACCAGAGAATGCGGGACCTGCTTGCGATTGAGGGCGCGTCTGTGGACGCCCTATACTATTGCACTCACCATCCAGACTACGATATTAAATGTGATTGTAGAAAGCCGCGGCCAGGGCTACTCATTGCGGCATCGAAGGAGTTGGGAATCTCGCTTCCTCAGAGCTTCATGGTAGGTGACAAGCTCATAGACATCCAGGCGGGAAAAGCAGCGGGAACCTCATCGGTGTTCGTGCGAACAGGCGACGGAGAGAAGGAGCTACAGAAAGCCAGAGTCGAGATCGCGGCGGCTGCGGACAGAATCTGCGAGGACCTTTCCGAGGCCGTTGAATGGATCCTGGAGCGGAAGAATGTTCATTAGTGCACCGTTAAGAGTGAGTTGCCAGCTTCGCGGATTCTCTCACGATTTCCTTCAGGGATCGGGTGGATTATGGTTTCATTCAAGCAACTCGGCATTGCTGTCGCAGACCGGTTCTTTCTTCTTAGGCCGCTTGTGATAGTGCCCGCCATTACTTTCTTTCTTCTCGGGTACGGCGAAGCCGGGGCGAAGCATACTTCGGGGCATGGGATGCTCTACCTTGCCGTTTTTTCATACGCAATTCTTATGGGCTCGGTCTACGTGGTGAATCAGGTTACTGACGTAGAAAGCGATAGGGCGAACGATAAACTCTTCCTTCTGCCGTCAGGAATCATCAAGAAGAACGAAGCGGTAGTTCTTGCCGTTTTCCTTGCTTTACTTTCGATGGCCGCAGCCTTCAGGATCAAAGGAACGACACCCTTGTTCTTTGCTCTGTCACTAGCGATGGGCATTGCTTATTCCGTTCCTCCCCTTGCCCTGAAAAGGCTTTTTCCTCTTGACGTTATTTCTAATGCACTCGGGTACGGAGTGGTCGCCTACGCAACTGGTTGGTCTGTGCTGAGCAGCCCCGGACTCTCTGATTTGATAAATGCTCTGCCGTTCGCCCTTTGTGTTGGAGGAGTCTTTGTACTGACAGCCTTGGCGGACAGGGAAGGGGACGAGCGCAGTGGTTTCAAATCCACCGGTGTTTTGCTTAGCTTAAGGCAGGGCGTATGGTTGGCTCTTCTTCTCGTAGTTCTTGCGCTTGTCCTGGCACTTCTCGTTGGCAACCGCATGGCCACAATCGGCTCCATGCTATCTCTTCCGTTTTTCATGTACGCGGCGCTGAAAGTCGGGTCTCAGTCCGCGAAGATCGCCTACAGGTGCAGTTCGACCGTATTTGTACTGATAGTGGGAGTGATTCGCCCTCTATTTCTTGTTGTGGTACTGTTGCTGCTCGGCCTGTCTCGTGTCTACTACTCAAAGAGGTTCTCGCTTGGTTATCCTTCCATAAGAGGAAGATGAACCTCCCGAACTGTCAGCCCTCGCAATCGGTCGTCTCGAGATGCCCGCGTTCCCGAACTGTCTGCCCTCTCGATCAGTCCTCTCGAGTTATCAGTTTCCGCCCGACTGTTATTCTCGGCCCGCTCGTTCTCGGTTAGCTCGTTGTCGGTTTCTGCAAACTCTCGTTCTCGGAGAGCCATCATTTTCTTTCGAGAGTATAGCTGCCGTCGGACTTTGTGTATTTGATGCCCTCAATGGCTTTCGGATCCACGAAACCTTCTTCCACGAGCTCGGTCAGCTTTTCAGGGTAGGCGATATAGGTTGCTTTGTAAACCTCAAGAGCAAAGCGCACGTTCTCTTGGCCATTCTTCTCAGAATGTTGTGACACGGTCGCCGCAGTCGCCGCCGAAGGGGTCGCTTCGAATCTCGTAACAACCCATCTCAGCCCAAACGAGGCGAGGGTTATCAGGATGATGACGAAGGCGATCCCGAAAGCGGGTACCAGGTTCTTCGCTTTGGCAGGAGACTCCTCTATCACCACCTCCACCGGTTCGGCAGGCCATTCTGCCACTTCGGCAAGGCCCGCGTCGATGAAATCGCTGAGTATCTGGTACGTGTCAAACTCGCCCATTCTGGACTTGGCGAGTATCTCGCGGATGGGCCTTCTTCCGTCCATGAGACTTAGTACCCACTTTTCCTCCTCGGCCAGCTCTGCCTTATCCGAAGATTCCTTGGGGCGAAGTATGAGAGAAGGAGAATACATCTGCTTGATCCTAGCGCTTTCGTCAAGCCTTCTCATACTCTCTATCAGAAGCGCCTCAGTTCTCATGGGCACTTTGAAGAAGAGTCTCGCGACAGTTTTCTCGTCCCCAGAAAAGAAATAGTCTCCCCTTTTCCAGGCAAGGAGCTTGGGCAGCAATTCACGGGCGTGCGCTTCCACCGCCTCGGACAATTGTTTGCTGGTTAGATAGCCACCCGTGATGATGACTTCGAGAGGATCCTTCTTACCCTGCAATCGGATTGTACAGATCTGTTCCGCCTGCTCAGGGGTAAGGCGTCCGGTAGAAACAATGAATTCAAGCAGCGGATCGCTCTTCTTTTCGCGCCTGTCAGTTACTGAAACGATATTGCCCTTCTCGAAAAAAAGCACGGCGTTCGCTTCATCACTTGTCAGCTTCAAGACGCCAGATTTTCTTTGCAGCGCGATCAGCTGGAGTATTTCCGCCAGGCTGAAGTCTTCAAGATTTCCCTGTAGTGCCATCTTTCACCATTGTTCCCGCTGGCTGAGTCTTCACCAGTCTCAGCGAAACGGGCTGCGGGCCGGCTTCACGCGAAAGTCGGAAAAGAACCAGAGCATGAAGCAAGGCCAGTGGAACAATTCCCAACACGTACTTGAGCAGATGCTCCTGTTGATAACGCATAGAAGGAACATAATCGACGACGTATCCCGCGCCGTAGACGTACACGGCGGCGGCAGAAGACAGAAAAAGAAACAGGAAGCCCCTGATGGCGTCGCCCTTCTGGACAAGCCTGAATCCAGGTATGAGAGTTCCGAAAAACAAAGATATCGGTCTGGTCTTTCGAGCTTCCAGCCTGAGCTGGTTGTTGAGTAAAAGCCTTGTGAATTCTTCAGACTTGAGCGCGCTAGCCGCCGCACCGCACTTAAGGCAGAATAACTTCCTGTGCACCCTGCTGAGGCACTTTCGACAGACTATCTTGCCGCAGTTACTGCATCTGTAGGTGTACAGATTTCTGAAAGCCAGAATGCCGCCGAGCATGCTTAGAGCAAAGAAAACCGAAACAATGGCACTTCTTCGCTCCGTTCCGATTCCAAGGACACGCAAGGCTGCAGGCGAAAGCAGAGCGGGAGTCGCAGCCCCACGCTCTTGAATAAGATTCTCCCAACACCGGGACGCCGTAGGATCTACATCGATGACGCTCCTGTTGAGCTGCTCCCTGCTGTTGAGAGAGAATTCATTTGTCAGCTCGGGATCCGCTACATTGGCCATCTTAAGTTCTCGGTTTGCCTCCGCGAACATTAGTCTCCTGGTGAAGGCTTGGGCCAGATTGTAATGGGGTTGAGCGAGCGATGAATTTGCCGCGACGGCCCTGCGGTAGAAGTCCTCAGCAGACGCAAAATTGCCGAGGTTGAAATACACGTTCGCCAGGTTGTTCAGAGTTGCGGCGTCGTTTGGCGACAACTGAACGGCCGTCTCGAGCTCCACCCGTGCGATTCCAAGTTTGCCGGCCCTTCTTGCGACCGTCCCATACACAAAGCGGTAGAACGAGTTTTTTGGGTCCGCTTCTGTGAACCGTACGAGAACATTCTCCAGTTCCTTACTCCATCCTGCTCGCATGGCTTCGTAGGAAACGTAGGTTGGTGACTGCTCACCGATAGGAGGGAACCTCAGAGCCATTTCGCGGAAGAGGAATGGCGTAGCCACGACAAAGACCAGAAAGAAGAGTCCGAAGAACTTCTCCCTTCGGCTCATGCACCTCCAAAGGGAACCGCTGTAACAAAGGGCCGTCCCCGCCACTCCCAGGCCCCATACCAGAGGCTGCAAAAGCACAAAGAGCCCCACCCATCCGGCCGCATTCGATGACATCTCAGCGGCCAAGCGTTCCGAAACAGTGTGTTTGAGCCTGGAGATGTGACGGACGGACGCAAAAACGGCAAACATCGCGAGGGCAGCGAGCAGAGCGAAGTAACCCATCAGAGCAGCATTCTTTAAGAAAAGATACTGTGCGAGAAAATCTTCGCGCAAAATGTGGGTAACAGCAGAAAGTTCTGCGAAGACTCTTCCCGGGTCGCGAAAAAGATAGGCCCTGAGAAGCGAGAAGTGAGGGTCGAGAAAATTTGGGTCAAGCTCAGCGGCGGCCTGAAAAGCCTGGATGGCCTTTAGCGAGTTACCAGATCTTCTTTTCTCCACGCCAATCTTGTAATACGCATGGGCATAGAAAGACAAAGATGTGATGCCACTGTTTAGCCTCTGCTCCTTGAGGGCGGAGAGAGATTCTTCCGAAAGGGGGTCCGGCGGTCTTACGGCGTCAGGCTGCCCGTGGGCCTGCACTGCCACCAAGGCGAGGAGAAGTGCTGCAAAAAAAGAGGCAGCGATGACCCCTTTTCTCATCGTGCTCCTTTCAGTAAGTCAGACGGCAACGTGAACTTATGTTGTCGAAGCCACGGTGTCAAGAGAAAAGGCCGATTGAAATGTCCTGCAACAGGACAAGCGTGTATGTACCACGCCGCCGTTCGTTAGCCGTTCCTAAGTATCCTCAGCCATTCCTTACTAACTATATCGTCAAGTGACCGGTTTCTTAACCGCTCCTTAGTATCTATATCGTCAATTGGTCCGTTCACCGCCAGCATACTTTTTCGTTGACGGAATCGAACTACGTACGTAATCTCTTGAGAATTCGTTAATCTATTCTAAGCCGATTAGGGAGAGTGAAGAGACATGCGAGCCTACGTAAGCGAAATATCAAGATTTGAATCTCAGGATGTCGAGATAAGGGGCTGGCTCTATAATAAGAGATCCAGCGGAAAAGTCTATTTTCTCCTCGTAAGAGACGGGACGGGAATAATTCAGGTCATCGTTGACCAGGCCTCGGTGGGAGAGGAAGTATTTGCTCTTTGCGACCAGTTGACGCAAGAAAGTTCTCTTGTGGTAAGCGGGAAGGTCGGCAGGGAGCAAAGGGCTCCCGGCGGTTACGAGATCAGGCTTTCTCACATCTCGGTTGTTCAGCTTTCCAAGGACTATCCCCTGACTCCCAAGGAGCATGGCGTCTCTTTCTTGATGGACAGAAGGCATCTCTGGCTGCGTTCTTCGCGGCAGCACGCGATTCTCTCCGTGAGGAGCTCAGTGGAGAAGGCTTGCAGGGATTTTTTCGACTCCAGGGGTTTTGTGCTGGTCGACTCGCCGATCCTCACGCCTGCTGCCTGCGAGGGCACTTCGACTCTTTTTGAGACCGACTACTTTGGCACTAAGGCCTATCTCAGCCAGAGCGGCCAGCTCTACAACGAGGCCGCTGCCATGGCATTCGGGAAGGTTTACTGTTTTGGTCCTACGTTTCGGGCCGAAAAGTCAAAGACCAGGCGACACTTGCTCGAATTCTGGATGATAGAGCCCGAAGTAGCTTTTGCGAATCTTGAAGACATCGTGGTTCTTGCTGAGGACATGGTCGCTTTTATCGTAAAACGCGTTCTTGAAGAGAGAAAACCGCAATTGGAAAAGCTTGGCCGCTCCCTGGGCGCGCTGGAGAAGGTTGTGCCTCCGTTCCCGAGGCTCAAGTACGACGAAGCAGTCGAGATGCTAAAAGCAAAAGGCTCTGCCATCAAATGGGGCGACGATTTTGGAGCAGTGGAGGAGACCGAACTCTCACAGGCTTTCGACAAGCCGGTTTTTGTGTGGGGATACCCATCGCAGTGCAAGGCTTTCTACATGAAGGCTTCATCCGAAGACCCGAGGATCACACTCTCGGCGGACCTCATAGCGCCAGAGGGTTATGGGGAAATCGTTGGTGGGGGTCAGAGGGAAGACAGCCTGGAAGTACTGGAGAAGAAGATAGAGGAGATGGGGCTCCCACGTGAAGCGTTCGAGTGGTATTTGGATCTCAGAAGATACGGTAGCGTCGAGCACGGCGGTTTTGGCTTGGGTCTTGAGAGGACCGTGGCGTGGATATGCGGTATTGAGCATGTGAGAGAGACAATACCTTTTCCCAGGATGCTCAACAGGTTTACGCCATAGCGCTGCTGAGCGGCAAGAGTGGAGCGATGGCGGGGGCGCGCTAGCGGCGTAACAGCCGGGCACTCCAGGATCTTCCAGGCAATAGTCCCGAACGAAGACAATCCGAGGCTAACTCCAACGCACAGAACATGCAGGACTTTCCCCAAAAACTGACATCTCATTTGTGTAATTGAGTTAGTTTCAGGGTGTTACAGGATTTACAAAGTGGAATCGGTGAGTTGCTGCCATTCACCGAAAAATGGGGGAACTTCGTGTAGACTTAAACGGGTCTCCTGTTGTAGAGATTGGGATCGTGACAAGAACCACAAGCTCAATCTTTTCAAAGGAGACCCGAGATGGAGGATAGCAGGATAGCTCAGAGATTGCGAGATCAAATTGTTGTGTTTTCGGGGGAACTCACGTGTGGTTTGTGCAAGCCTGCGCGGCGGTTTGTTACGGAGATGCTCTACGGGATACAGGCGCGTCAGAGTGTGATGCTCAGTGAGATAGGGAGATCCTTGAATGAGCGGATAGCGTTGAAGAAGACAGAGACGAGGTTATCGAACGAGCTTGGGAGAGAGGGATTGAGGGAGCGGGTGATGGAGAATCTATTGAGGAGGGCGAGTGGGCGTATAGGGGAAGACACGTTATTGGCATTGGATTTGAGCGACATCAGCAAGCGGTATGCGCGAGGTATGGAGTACATGGCAGATGTTCGTGATGGTAGTACTGGGGAGCTGTCGCGTGGGTACTGGACGTTGCAGGTGATAGGAGCAGAGTTGGAGGAGACGCGGGTGACACCGCTGTATGGTCATTTATATTCGCAGTTGGCGCCGGGTTTTGTGAGCGAGAATGAGGAGATACTGCGTGCTGTGGAGTTGGTTTCGCATCACACAGAAGGCAGGGGCATATGGGTGATGGATCGAGGAGCAGACCGGCGGAAGTTGATGGGGCCGCTTCTTGATCGTGGTTTGCGTTTCATCATAAGGCTGGTAGGTGACAGGCATTTAATCTGTTCTGGCAGGCCTGTGTTAGCCGCGGAGCTTGCTGGTAGGTGTCCTACGCTGTATGCGGATCGGTATGTTAGGGAAGAGTCTGGTAGGGAGAGGATTTACACGATTGAGTATGGTTACAGGCGTGTGAGGTTGCCTGGAAGGCGCGAGAAGATGACGCTTGTTGTTGTAAGAGGTTTTGGCCGGGAGCCCATGATGTTGCTTACGAATGTGGAGGTGAAGCGTAGTCGTCGGTCGTGTTCGTTCGTTGTGCAGAGTTACGTAAGGCGCTGGCAGATAGAGGACACTATAAGGTGCACGAAGCAGAGTTACGGGGTGGAGAATGTGAGGTTGTTGAGTTATGAGCGTTTGCAGAACATGATGGTGCTGGTGTTGTGTGCTATGTATTTTGCTGCAGTGTATCTGGGGGATCGGGCCAGGTTGAGGATACTTGCGCATCATGCTTTGGTGGCTGCACGGAGGCTCTTTGGGATACCAGACTTCCGGTACTATGCTCTTGCCGATGGTATAAGGAGACTCTTGGAGGGCGTCAGGAGACCGTTGCTGGCCAGAGCAGGTAGCGGACCACCAGAGTTGCAGACTTCCTTCTTCAACACATAAAAATGGGGAAACTCCACCTACAACTTGCCCTTGAAGTGTCAGACGTCCTGTGGCAAACTACAGCGTGATAGCTTTGTGCGCAGAGAGGTTGACCGAGCCGAGGAGGTGCCTATGAATATCCTGGTCACCGGTGGTGCAGGCTACATCGGTAGCGTACTGGTTGAGCTCCTTGCGAAAAAGGGACACTCGGTTGTTGTTTTCGATAACCTTTCGACCGGCCACAGAGCTGCTGTTTACTCCCCGGCTCAGTTCGTCGCGGGAGATCTCGCAGACGCAGGAGACGTTGAGAGACTTTTCAGCCAGAACATGTTCAATTGCGTCATGCATCTGGCGAGTCTTAGCCTGGTGGAAGAGTCGCTGCGCGCTCCCGAGAAGTACTACTGGAATGGGCTTGTATGCGGACTCAACGTTCTTTCAGCGATGATACGGTATGGCACCAAGCGGATTGTGTTTTCTTCTTCTGCATCCGTGTACGGAGAACCAGATACGGTGCCGATAGCAGAAGACGCGCCGACAAGACCCGTGAACCCTTATGGAGAGTGCAAACTGGGCTTCGAAAGAATGCTGCACTGGTTCCAGGTTGCTCATGGTCTCAATTACATTTCGTTCCGCTACTTCAACGCCGCTGGGGCCACGGAGACCCACGGCGAGTTCCACAACCCCGAGACGCATCTCATACCGCTCGTGCTTAAGACGGCGAGGGGGCAGCGCGAGGCAGTAGAAATCTTCGGCACCGATTATCCGACTCAGGACGGTACTTGCGTGAGAGATTATATCCACGTGATTGATTTGGCCGAGGCGCACATTCTCGGTATGGAAGCGCTCGTGCGTGGCAAATCTGGAGTCTTCAACCTCGGCAACGGGAACGGATACTCCGTCAATGAAGTCATCTCGGTTGCGAGCGAGGTTGCCGGTGTTGAAATCCCAAAAAGACCCGTCGGACGCAGAATGGGAGACCCCGCCAGATTGGTTGCAAGCTCAGAAAAGGCCAGGAATGAGCTCGGATGGACCCCCACGCACGCGTCTCTTCGCCAGATCATCGAGAGCGCCTGGAAATGGATGAAAGCATTTCCCTCGGGGTATGCTGATTGAAGGCTGCAGTATGACGCCACAGAAACCTCGACGTGTTCCGATCTCTTGAGAGTGCCGGTTGTGCGTTTCGGTTCTGGGTCATTCCGATTGAATCCGTGAGGAGGAAAAGCGGCGATGGACGTCATAGACGTGAGCACGCATTCTCGAACTGAGACAATAGACGTTACGAGGCAGGTCGCCGAAAGCGTGCGTAAGTCCGGTGTCAGAGAGGGAATATGCACAATCTATGTTCCTCACACTACGGCGGCCGTTACAATAAACGAGGGAGCCGATCCTGCGGTGAGGTCCGACATTATCAATATGCTGAGTCGTTTGGTGCCCTTTGAGGCCAACTACTCGCACACCGAAGGGAACTCTGCGGCGCACATAAAATCAACGATTGTGGGCGTCTCTCGCACCGTTCCGATCAAAGACGGCTCTCTTACGCTCGGTACCTGGCAAAGCATCTTTTTCTGTGAATTCGACGGGCCTCGTAGAAGGAAACTGTACGTTACGGTTTTGGGGAAGTAGAAGAAAAGTCTAAGTTACAGTATCTGGGAAGGCGTGACATGGAACTGTTTTCTTCTGATTCGACCTCCTTCAAGCAGGCCGGTGCACCTCTCGCCGACAGGATAAGGCCTCGGTCGTTGGATGAGTTTGTTGGTCAGGAGCACATCGTCGGTCCCGGCAAGGTTCTCAGGAAGGCGATTGAGAATGACGAAATCCAGTCGGCCATTTTCTGGGGCCCACCGGGGACCGGAAAGACCACTTTGGCCCGAATCATCGCCAACATGACCGACTCACAGTTTGTGGCATTCAGTGCCGTGACCTCAGGGGTAAAGGAGATCCGTGAGGTCATTGCAAAGGCGACCATTGAGAGAAGACGCTCGGGTCGAAGGACGATACTCTTCGTGGACGAGATCCACAGGTTTAACAAGGCTCAACAAGATGCGTTTCTCCCTCACGTTGAGAACGGAACAATCGTTCTCATAGGCGCCACCACCGAGAACCCTTCTTTTGAGGTCATCTCTGCGCTTCTTTCCCGATCAAAAGTCTTTGTGCTCAACCCTCTGACCGTCTCGGAACTCAAAGTTGTGCTCGAGAGGGCCGTGGCCGATCAAGAGCGTGGTCTTGCCTCCTTTTTACCGGTCGTGGAAGAGGAGGCAACCAGTTTTCTTGCAAATACTGCGAACGGAGACGCAAGGGTTGCCCTCAACGCCCTTGAGCTTGCTGTCGTCACCACTGCGCCTGATGAGAACGGAAGGCGCAGAATAACGTTCGCTGCCGCCCAGGAAGCCATGCAGAAGCGCTCTCTTCTTTACGACAGGGAGGGGGAGGAGCACTACAACATCATCTCTGCTCTTCACAAGAGTATGAGAGGCGGCGATCCTGACGCCTCCCTTTACTGGTTGGCCAGGATGCTCGAAGCAGGGGAAGACCCCCTTTATGTGGCGCGTCGTCTGGTCCGCTTCGCCTCCGAGGACATAGGAAACGCTGACCCTCAAGCCCTCCTTGTGGCAGTCGCAGCCAAAGAGGCCGTTCATTTCATCGGAATGCCTGAGGGCAATACCGCCCTCGCCCAGGCTGTCGTCTACCTGGCAACCGCTCCAAAGAGCAACGCCGTTTATGAAGCATATTTGAAAGTCCGGGAAGACGTGTCAGAGAGAGAGAATCCTCCCGTTCCTCTCCACATCAGGAATGCGCCCACAGGGCTCATGAAGGAGCTTGGCTATGGCAAGGACTACAAGTATCCTCATGACTATCCTGACAAGATAGTGGATCAAGAGTACCTACCAGAAGCTCTGAGGGGCAGGCACTACTATTATCCAAGCGACAGTGGCTTTGAGTCTGTCATAAGGAAGAGGATGGAAGAGTGGGTGGAAAAGAGACAGGCCTTGCGTCGCGGTTCCGACCGGTCGAAAGCCCCCCAGCATTAGTTCTCAAACCCTAGGCCAGCCGTTGGGCCTCTCTCGGCGCTAGCTCAGGTACCCGGCCGCATCACCAGTCCAGCCGCTGGGCCCAACCCTTCGTCAATCGCAACTCGCGCATCTTCCTCAATGCTCTAGCGTATTCTTCTCGCGTTATCCTCCTGTCAAGCGGAGGGTGAAGACTAGCTTTGTGCGCCGGAAAATACTGGGCCATGAGGCTGATGTAACTCTCACGAGAAATCTCTTCTGCAATGAACTCGAGGGTCTCTTCCGTGCCGCTTATCGATTCCGGAAGAACAAGTAGTCTTATGACGAGCCCTTTCACCGCCACCCCTTCATCGTCAATCTCGAGGTCGCCGACCTGTCTGTGCATCTCTTTCACTGCGTCCCTGTTGTGAGTTGCATACCCAGGGGCATTCGAATACTTGAGGCCCATCTCGTCGCTGGCGTATCTCATGTCGGGCATGTAGACGTCGACGATTCCATCAAGCAATCTGAGAACCTCCACGAGTTCATACCCGCTTGTGTTGTAGACAACAGGTAGCCGCAATCCTTCCTCGGCAGCCGCCGCGAGCGCAGAAAGTACCTGGGGTATGTAGTGCGTGGGTGTCACGAAGTTGATGTTGTGGCATCCCCTTTCCTGAAGAGAGAGCATCATCCTCGCAAGCTCGCTTTCTGAGACCTCGTTTCCGTGGCCGAGCTGGCTGATCGGGTAGTTCTGACAGTAAACGCACTTGAGGTCACAATTGGTGAGAAAAATGGTGCCCGAGCCTCTCCGACCGGAGATCGGAGGCTCCTCACCGTGGTGATCGTTGTAGCTGGAGACCATGACTGTGCGGGTTGCGCAACACTCGCCGATTTCGCCACGCGCTCTGTCAACCCCGCACCGTCTGGGACAGAGCGAGCATTTGTGTAGGATCTCCAACGCCTCCTGGGCGCGAGCTTTTAGGCTTCCCCCCTGGAGCAGGTTGAGGTAAGATGGGTAAACAAGCGGCAAAAGAAGCACCTCCTCAAGCAAAGCATTATACCAGTGGCCGGGAGGCAAGTTCAAGGCGCTCGCACGCTCAATACATGCTCAATACATCGGGGCTTCGGTCGGATAAGTCATAAGGGGCGCCGCAGAACAGCGTATTGAGACCTGGCAGAGCAAGAGACACTCGGAGGCACGGCGAGGCTCAGTAGAAGAAGAGATCCTTCGGAGGCATACGTTGAACGGCAGGGTTAGATTCGCACACCTACATCTCCACACGGAATACAGTCTTCTTGACAGCGTGTGCCGCATCGAGCCCCTAATGGAGTCTGTCGCCGAAAAAGGCATGGAAGCCGTGGCGATGACGGACCACACCTCCATGTTTGGCGTCATTCCCTTTGTCAAAGAGGCACGGGCCAATGGAATAAAGCCGATCATAGGCAGCGAGTTAGATATCGAGGGCCTCATGACGGGCGGGAAATCGGCCAAAAAAGACCCATTCCACATAGTCTTATTAGCTGAAAATAAAGAGGGTTACACGAATCTTCTAAAGTTAATTACGAAGGCCCTCACGCGAGAAGACGACCTTAAGAGTAGAGTCACAGCGCAAGACGTTTCTTTACATAACAAAGGCTTGATCGCTCTGAGCGGATGCCCGCGCTGCGAAGTGGCGTGTGTGTTCTTCCGACAGGGACCAAAAGCCGCTTCTCGTCTCATCTCTCAATACGGCGAGCTGTTCGGCAAGGGCAACTGGTTCCTCGAAATCTCGAGGCACGACATTCCGGAAGAGGGTAAGTTGAACGATTTTCTGGTTGCCCAATCGGCCTCGCTTGGCATCCCTCTGGTCGCCACGAACGACGTTCACTATCTCGAATCCGAAGACGCAGAAGCGCACGACACTCTGCTTGCAATACAGGCTACGACTTATTTGGATGATCCGTCAAGAATTCGGCTTGGCTCGCCCGAGTTCTACTTGAAGAGTCCAGAAGAGATGGGAGAGCTTTTCAAGGACATCCCGCAGGCGTTGAGCCTCACTAACGAGCTGGCGGATAGATGCAACGTGGACATTTCTCTTGGCGGCGTCCACCTTCCCGGATTCAAGGTCTCACCGGGCCACACGGCCCGGAGTTACCTGCGCGCTAAATGCGACCAGGGCCTCGTGCGGCGCTTTCCGGCCTCGACGCTTCCTCACGCCAGGGAGCGTCTGGAGCGCGAGCTCACCGTGGTTTCCGACAAGGGACTCTCTGGCTATTTCCTTGTGGTGTGGGATCTGGTGCGCTTCGCCCGCTCGCAGGGCATTCCTGTGGGGCCCGGCAGGGGCTCTTCGGTGGGGAGCCTCATCTCGTACTGTTTGGGCATAACGGACGTCGATCCGATCAAGTTCAAGCTTGTTTTCGAACGGTTTCTCACGCACGCGCGTCAAGGACTTCCTGACATCGACGTCGACATAAGTCACAAAGACAGAGACAGGGTGATGGAGTATCTGACCAAGAAATACGGGCAGGGCCACGTGGCTCACATAGCCACGCTCGATACCATGGCTGCGAGAAGCGCGATAAGAGACGCAGGAAGGGCCCTCGCGGTCGAAGAAAAACTGGTTGACCGCGCTGCCGGCGCGATTCCTGGCGCAATGTCCATGACAATAGACGTAGCTTTGAGAGAGTCCCTTTCTCTTGCAAAGATGTACACGGGCGACGAGAGAGTCAAGACCCTCGTCGATCGCGCCAAGCAAATCGAGGGGCTTCCGAGGCATCCTTCTGTTCACGCGGCTGGCATTCTAATAACGGATGGACCCCTCACGGATTACGTTTCCCTCCAGAAGCTTGCCAGCGGCGAAGTGATTGCCCAAATAACAAAGGACCCCGTTGATGAGATAGGTCTCCTCAAGATCGATCTTCTCGGCCTGAGGTTTTTGACCGCACTCTATGAGGCCGTTATCCTTGTGAGAAGGCATAGAGACTCCAAGCTTGAAGTGGCGTCAATTCTTCTTGACGACAAGGCCACTTACTCGCTCATTGCCGAGGGAAAAACTCTTGGTGTTTTCCAGCTAGAGAGTACAGGCATGCAGGACCTTCTGAAGCGGCTTAAGCCGGATAGGTTTGAGGACGTAGTCGCTGCTCTCTCGCTCTACAGGCCTGGCCCGCTTGGAGGCGGTCTGGTGGACAAGTACATCGCCAGAAGGCACGGCCGCGAACCCGTGAGTTACCCGCATCCCATGTTGGAGGCCGTACTAGAAGAGACTTTCGGCGTGATTCTTTACCAGGAACAGGTGATGGAAGTCGCGAGAGTCATTGCGAGTTTCTCTATGGAGGAAGCAGATGGGCTGCGCGTCTCAGTCTCGCGGCGAAGACCGGGCGAGCTTGTCTCGATGAGGCAGAGGTTTGTGACCGGGGCGATGGACAAAGGCGTTGAAGGTGAGGACGCCGACCGAATCTTTAACCTTCTCCTTCACTTTGGTGGTTATGGGTATAACAAATCGCACAGCGTTGCGTATGCCCTCACGACCTTCCGTTGCGCCTACATGATGGCGCATTTCCCAACGGAATACATCACTGCTCTACTCAACAGCAACCTGGGTTTCATTGACCGCATGAGAAACTACATGGCGATAGCAAGGGAAAGAAACGCCAGCTTCCTTCTTTGCGACGTTAACAAGAGCGATGTCGAATTCACTCTCGAAGGCGACGCCATTAGAGCAGGTCTGGCCATCGTCAAACACGTTGGCGAGACGAGCGCGAGAGCAATCGTTTCCGAGAGGAGGCGGTCTGGGGATTTCACTTCGCTGACCGACTTCTGTTCAAGAATGCAAGGAAAAATAAACAGGCAGGGCATTGAGAATTTAGTGAAGGCTGGTGCGCTTGATTCTACGGGCCTCACGCGTTCGCAAATGCTGGCGGTGCTGGGTCAGATCGTCAAGGGCATGAGCGACGTGGGTGCTCCTCAGAAGACCGAGGATGAGGAACAGGTTGTGCTCCGTCTCAAGGAAAAGAGGAGAGTGGGCGAGTCCGTTCCCATCCCTGACATGCCTGAGTTCTCGAAAGTCGAACTACGCGCCATGGAGCGCGATGCCACGGACCTCTTTATTGTCCAGCATCCTCTTCACGAGAGAGAGAATCTGTTTAAACAGATGGGCATAATGACGGTCGGTGAAGCCTTGGAAGCGCCTGACAAAGAGCGAGTTTTTGTCGTGGGTTTTATGGTGGAGTACAGAAGAGTGCGGACGAAGAAGTCGAGCCTCATGGCTTTCCTTACTCTACGTGACGAGACGGGTACGATAGAGGTCGTGGTCTTCCCGTCTGTTTTTGCGCGGGTGGCAAGGGCCACGGAAGGAGCCAGAGGAACGTCACTCTCCATGGGTTGGGCAAGAGACGAAGCTCTGGTCGTAAGAGGGACGATTGAGAAGAAGGAAAGCACCAAGATATTCTGCTACGCGCTTGAGCCTCTCGAGACTGTCCGAGAGCGTTTCTTCGCGTCGGGAGTGCTCGAGATAAGGCTTCCTGACGGTTTCAAGAATTACTCGAAGCTCAAGAATGCTATTCTCTCTTCCCCTGGTAACTCAGACGTGAGGGTCGGGTTGAGACAGACCGAGTTCGCCTTTGCTGAAGAGAAGGAGAGCTCGGCCGAGGAAGCGCGCGAGGAAACGCGCGTCGAGATGGACTCTCTTAGGAGGCTCAGGGTCCACATCAGCGAGGAACTCGTGGCAGAAGTGGAGGCTGTGGTGGGGAAAGGAAACGTGGGGGTTGTGACAAAGCCCGGTAGCTAATATTGACAGGCGCTGCGCGATTCTGCACCTTAGCGTTGCGCGTCGAGAACTGTTCAAAAGACTGTGGTAAGACATCTCAATTATAAAGACGCACGCGTTGACATGCTAGGCACGCAAGATGGGTAGAGGGGTCCTCGCCACGCGCAGGTTGACAGCCGCTGTCCGATTCTGATAGATTGAGCGAGGCTTCCACCACTGAGTTAGCTTCGGTAATGAAGCGTTTTTTCTGCGTCCCCATCGTCTAATCGGTTAGGACACCGCTCTTTCAAGGCGGCAACAGGGGTTCAAATCCCCTTGGGGACGTTACCTTTTTTTGAGACCTATCCTGTTAGGAAAGGTCCGCGTTTCAGCCTGCTCGTTGCGTTTTGTGTGTCAACTTGGATATCGTCCGGGCCTTCCTCATGGGAGCTCCGCCCGCAGGGGCTCGCGTTTGACCTGAACACTGTCCAATCTCACTCTGCGAATACTGCTTGACCCACATGGGCTGTCGTCCTACATTGAAGCTGCTGGCTTGATAGCGTAACAGTCGAGCACCCCTTCTAAGGAACTTCGCGTGATAGGGAAGACAATATCACACTACAAGATTTTAGAGAAGCTTGGCGAAGGCGGGATGGGTGTCGTCTACAAGGCCCAAGACACCAAGCTCAAGCGCACAGTTGCCCTCAAGTTTCTTCCGGCTGAATTGACCGGTGACCCCGAAGCTAAAGAACGCTTTATTCAGGAAGCACAGGCTGCCTCTGCACTTAACCATACCAACATCTGCGTAATTCACGAGATTGATGAGCTAGAGGATCAATCATTCATTGCCATGGAGTATGTCGAGGGGGAGACGCTCAAGGCCAGAATCAGGAAAGACCCGTTGAATCTCGGAGAAGCAGTCGGCATTGCAACACAGGTTGCAGGAGGTTTGGCCAAGGCGCACAGCAAGGGTATTGTGCACCGGGACATTAAGCCCGCCAACATTATGGTAACGAGCGATGGCACGGCTAAGATTGTCGATTTTGGCCTGGCCATCTTGGCAGGGCAGGTCAGATTGACCAGAGCAGGTGCTACTAGCGGCACGGCTGCTTACATGTCTCCCGAGCAGGCACGTGGTGAACAGATTGATCATCGTACTGATATCTGGTCACTGGGAGTAGTCCTTTACGAGATGGTTAGTGGTCAGTTGCCTTTTAGAGGAGAGTATGAGCCTGCATTGATCTACTCCATATTGAATGACACGCCAAGGCCGATGTCTGCTTTGCGTGGCGAGGTGCCGCCCGAGCTCGAGCGCATTGTCATGACGGCAATGGCGAAATTGCCCGGCGAGAGATATCGAAGCGCCGGGGAAATGCGTATAGCTCTCGAATCATGCGCGCGAATGATTGCCGCCGGGGCCGAGCTCGCGAGCGCGACTGAGCCGGAGGGGCTTCCGTCGATCGCGGTCCTTCCCTTCAAGGACATGAGCCCCCAGCGGGATCAGGAGTACTTCTGCGAGGGGATCGCCGAGGAGCTTCTGAACACCCTCGTCCAGATCGAGGGGCTGCGAGTGGCCGCGCGAACCTCGAGCGCCCAGTTGAAGGACAAAGGGATGGACGTTCGGGCCATCGGCAGGGAGCTGAATGTCCAAAGTGTCCTCGAGGGAAGCGTCCGAAAGTCGGGCGACAGGCTCCGGATCACGGCACAGCTCATCAACGTGGAGGACGGCTACCATCTCTTCTCCGAGAAGTACGACCGGACGGCGGAGGACATCTTTGCCATCCAGGACGAGATATCCCTTGCGATTGTCGACAAGCTCAAGGTCAAGCTCTTAAGGGGCGACCGATCAAAGCTCGTCAAGCGCCACACCGAAAACGAAGAGGCCTACCGGCTCTACCTGCAGGGAAGGTACTTCTGGAACCGGCGCCACGAGGGAGGAATGCAGCGAGGACTCGAGTACTTCCAGAAGGCAATCGAGGCCGATCCAGAATACGCGCTCCCCTACTCAGGCATAGCCGATTGCCACTACTCTCTCGGCTGGTTCCATTTTCTCGCGCCGAAGGTAGCATTCGTGAAATGCAAGGAGGCGGCCTTGAAGGCGCTCGAAATGGATCCCGATCTCGCCGAAGCGCACGCATCGCTCGCCGTTGCGCTCCAGTTTTTCGATTGGGATTCGTCCGGAGCCGAGGCGGAGTTTCGGCGCGCCATCGCTCTCAATCCAAACTACGCGACCGTTCATCATTTCTATTCGCTGTCCCTCACGGCAAGGGGCAGATTCGATGAGGCAATCGCCGAGCAGACACGTGCCCTGGAGCTCGACCCCATCCAGCCGATCATCCGAGCGGCCCACGCGTATACCCTGTGGGTCGCCGGCCGGAGCGACGAGGCGGTTGCGGACTCCCGCGCCCTGGCCGAATTCGATCCGAACTTCTACATCGGCTGGCTTCTCCTCGGAGTGTCGTGCGCGGAGGTCGGCAGGTTCGCCGACGCGGAGGATGCCCTTAGCAAGGCGGACGATCTCACGGGAGGCGCGTCGACTTTCGTTCTCGGTTCCTTGGGATACGCGCTTGGGTTGGCCGGGAAACGGGATGAGGCGCGTTCGATCCTTGATCGGTTGCTCGAGTTGAGAAAATCGAAATACGCCTCAGCGGATCTTATCGCTTCATTGTGCTGGCTCCTCGACGAGAAGGATGCGGCTTTTGAATGGCTCGAGAGGGCAATCGAGGAGCGAGCATATCGCCTCTGCTATGCGAAGTATATGCCCACTCTGCGGAGGATGGATTCCGATCCGCGGTTCCAGGACATCCTTCGCAGGCTGCATCTGGACGCGCTGCCGTGAGGTCCATCCGGCAATCGGGAAGGCGGCAATGAGCCAATGGGATTCAAATCCGCTGTGAGGTTATCATGATTGGCAAGACCATCTCCCGTTATACGATCCTCGAGAAACTCGGCGAGGGTGGCATGGGAGTCGTGTATAAGGCGGAGGATACTAAGCTTAAGCGCATGGTTGCACTCAAGTTCCTGCCGCCAGAGCTCACGCGTGATGCAGAGGTGAAGGCACGATTCATGCAAGAGGCGCAGGCCGCCTCTGCCCTCGATCATCCGAGTATCTGCACAATACACGAAATAGACGAAACGAGCGAGGGCCAGCTCTTTATCTGCATGGCGCACTACGAAGGAGAAACGCTCAAGGAAAGGATCCAGCGCGGTCCCCTGGACGCTCGTGAGGCAGTTCGAATCGCACTGCAAATCGGCCAGGGTCTCGCCAAGGCACATTCGCAGGGGATCATCCACCGGGACATCAAGTCGGCAAACATTGTCATCACAAAAGACGGCCTCCCTAAGATTCTCGACTTCGGCCTGGCGAAGCTCGCGGGGCAGACGAAGCTGACAAAAGCGGGCTCGATACTGGGGACGGTGGCATACATGTCACCCGAACAGGCGCGGGGCGAAGCCGTGGATCACCGGACGGACATCTGGTCTCTCGGTGTGGTGCTGTATGAAATCCTCACCGGATCGTGTCCATTCAAAAGTCACTACGATCAGGCTCTGGTCTACTCCATTCTGAACGATGAACCCGCCTCACTGAAGAGCCTCAGACTCGACGTTCCGATTGAGCTGGTGCAGGCGGTGGCAAAGACGTTGCAAAAAGATCCCGGAGAACGCTTCCAGAGCATGGAAGCGTTCGTGTCCGGGCTGGGCTCCATACAGAAGCAACTTGAGGCCGAACGTGAAATATGTCACTCGGGAACCGGAAGGGCGTCGCCCTCGATCGCCGTACTGCCGTTTACGAACCTGAGCGCGGACAAGGAGAACGAGTACTTCAGCGACGGATTGGCCGAGGACATCATCGACGCCCTGACACAGGTGCCCGGGCTGCGCGTGATGGCGCGGACCTCGGCCTTCGCTTTCCGCGGCAAGGAAGCGGACGTGCGCGAGATCGGGGCGCGGCTCAACGTGGAGCACATCCTGGAAGGAAGCGTGCGCAGAGCGGGAAGCCGCCTCCGGGTGACGGCGCAGCTCGTCAAAGCGAGCGACGGTTATCACCTGTGGAGCCAGCGCTTCGACCGCGAGATGACGGACGTCTTCGCCATTCAGGACGAGATCTCGCAGGCCATCGTGGAGAAGCTGCGGCTGCGGCTGTCGGGGGAGCGTCCGCTGGTGAAGCGCTACACGGAGAATCCCGCCGCCTACGACCTCTGTCTGAAGGCCAGGTATCATCTTCTGAAGATGACGCAGGAAGGTCGCGAGGCGGGCCGGCGGTATTGTGAGCAGGCCATTGCGCTCGACCCGAACTACGCTCTGGCGTATGTCGTGCTCGCCGAATCCTACTTGTGGAACCTCTATTGGGGTTCCACGGAGCCGCGGGAGTCGTATCCCAGGGCCAAGGCCGCGGCGCTCGAGGCCCTCAGGCTCGATGAAACGATTGCCGACGCCCACAGCGCGTTGGGGACTGTCCTGGGCAGTGGCGAGTTCGATTGGCGCGGCGCCGAGCGCGAATTCTGCCGTGCCCTGGAGTTGAGTCCGTCCTCCGCGGTTGTCCGATACGACTACGCATGGTGTTACGCCATGTGGTTCCTGTTCCCGCTGGGACGGGTTGAAGAGGCCTTGGCCGAGATGCGGCGGGCGCTGGAGCTGGATCCGCTCGATCCATTCTACAACACGCTGGTGGGGTATCTGCTTCACTGCACGGGGCAATTCGAGCCGGCGGTCGCGCAACTGCAGCACGCCATCGATCTGGACCCGACCTTCTTCTTCTCCTATTGGTTGTTCTCGACCGTCTTGGACGTGGCTGGGCGGCTCGATGAGGCCGTCGCCGCGGCCGAGAAGGCGAACGAGCTCTCCGGGGGTACTGCGTCGACGCTAGGAACGCTAGGCAGAGCCTACGGTATGGCCGGCCGGACCGCCGAGGCGCGGCAATTGCTGGAGGAGTTGACGGCGCGACGACGGTTGACCTATGTGCCCGCGTCCGCTCTCGCATCTGTCCATCGTGGACTGGGAGGACGAGACGAGGCACGGTCATGGGTCGAGAGGGGTATCGAAGAGCGTGATCCGATCCTTGTCACATCAGTCAAGAGTGCGCCGATCCTCGATTCCCTGCGATTCAACCCGGCCTTTCCGGCTCTGCTACGGAAGATGAACCTGGAGCCGTGATAGGGCCTCTGGGTCCCCGCCGCGGATGATCCGCGCTCGGACCATACTTGATGTCCTCACAAAAAGTTCGAACATCGTCCAACGAGGGCACCCACTCTCCTCATGCCGCAATAGCCCAAGTTCGATAATCATCCCTTAGGGCACGTTACCTTTTTTTGAGACCTATCCTGTAAGCAACGATCTGCGTTTCAACCTGCTCTTTGCGTTTTGTGTCTCAACTTGGATATCGTCCGGGCCTTCCTCATGGGAGCTCCGCCCGCAGGGGCTCGCGTTTGACCTGAACACTGTCCAACCTCTCTCCGCGCAATACTGCTTGACCCACATGAGCTGTCGTCCTACATTGAAGTTGCTGGCTTGATAGCATGACAGTTAACCACCCCTTCCAAGGAACTGCGCATGATCGGGAAGACAGTTTCCCACTACCGAATCCTCGAGAAGCTTGGTGAAGGCGGCATGGGCGTGGTCTACCGGGCCGAGGATCTTACCCTCGGCCGCACGATTGCCCTCAAGTTTCTGCCGCCAGAACTAACGCGTGATGCTGCCGCAAAGGAGCGTTTCAAACATGAAGCGCGTGCAGCCTCAGCGCTCGATCATCCGAACATCTGCACGATTCATGAAATCAACGAGACTGACGGTGGCCAGATGTTCATCGCCATGGCTTGCTATAAGGGTG
>Ga0315291_10000414_pt1 | contig 56172 bp, 50 predicted proteins | sample YL17G12_20_MG_FD_203070 | JGI IMG/M metagenome (GOLD analysis project Ga0315291, IMG submission 203070) | Sediment microbial communities from Yellowstone Lake, YNP, Wyoming, USA - YL17G12_20 | ecosystem: Environmental > Aquatic > Freshwater > Lake > Sediment | place: USA: Wyoming | collected... | reverse complement strand
ATATGTTGCTGAGAAGGGCGGACGTGCCGATCCCGCATGGCAAGGCAGACGGACGATGAAACGGAAACGGAAACACAAAATCGTACCCGCCAAGTTCCAACAGAACTTTCTGGGCCAACTGGACGGCCGATACGAACTGACCCGCGAGTTGCGGGCCAGTTTCGAGGCACTGACCGCCGATCTGGGCGGCCTCGATTCCCTGTCTCACATTAAGCGCACGTTGTGCGAAAGGTTCATTTGGTTGAGTGCCATACTGAGGGGTTTGGAAAAAAAGATTAGCGAGGGTGACGCCACACAATCCGCCGAATTGCTGGGCCGATGGATTCAAGGTTTGAACAGTTTGACCGGCTTGGCAAAAACCCTTGGCGTCGAACGTTTGGCGCGGAAAGCCGACTTGCAACGCTACATCGAGGGGGTGGACCGCAAGTGAGTTTTTCGATTATCAGAGCCGCCAAAGACCAGAACTTATTTCGGCCCTATCTGGCTGACAAAAACGACAGTCTCACCAGTTGGTCACGCTGGATGTGTTGCTTGCGCGTTATTTACGGCCTGAAATTGACCCAACCGTGGCAACGGTTGTTGGTGAAAAGATGTACTGGACGCGACCCCGATAAGCTGCCTGCCGGTGGATTCAAAACGATCCTGTTATTGTGCGGGCGCAGGAGCGGCAAGAGCAAGATTGCGGGGCTGATCGCAGCCTATGAAGCCAGCCTAAGTGGCAGGGAAAAGGTTTGCAGCGCAGGCGAACTGCCGATGGTCAGCGTGGTAAGCCCTACAAGGGACCAATCCAGAATCATCAAATCGTATGCCCGAGCCGCGCTAAGGTCCGACCTTCTCAACGCGGAAATCACCGACGACATGCGCGACATGTTCAAACTCGAAAACCGGGTTACGGTTCGGATTCTGACCGGCACGTTCCGGCATGTGCGCTCATACAGTCAAATCGCGGTGATTTGCGATGAAATTTGTTTTTTCAATGGTTCGGATGAATCCCACTGTTCGGATACTGAACTGATTCGGTCAATCAAACCTTCCTTGTTGACCACAAAAGGCAGACTGATTTGCGTGAGCACCAAATATCGACCTTCGGGTTGGGCATACGCCACATGGAAAAAACATTATGGTAAAGATGCATCCAAACTTCTCGTTTGGGATTCGGGTTCCAGAGTGATGAATCCGACCCTATCGGAAGCGGACATCGACGCGGAAATTGAGGAAGACCCGGCGGCACGGGCCGAATATTTCAACGAGTGGCGCGAAGACATCGCGGATTATCTGCCAAGAAGCACCATTGAACAATGCGTTCTCGTTGGCCGCAAACAATTGTTGCCACGGCCGCATGTGACCTATGCCGCGTTCGCCGATGTCAGTGGTGGCAGGCAAGACCCGATGGCGTTGTGCATCGGCCACAAAGAGGCAGGCACCCGCAAGGTGGTCGTTGATTTCCTCAAACAGTGGCCGAGCCCCTCCAATCCGTTGAGCGTGGTTGGCGAGATGTCACGCGTGTTGCAGAACTACGGCCTGCGTGCCTGTTCGGGTGACCGCTATAGTGCCGAATTCAATGTTGCGACGTTTCGCAATAGCGGCATCCGGTATCTGCCGAGCGTACAGAACAAGTCCGAACTGTATCTCGATTTGATTCCCGTCATTTGCTCACAGGAAATCGAACTGCCGGACGACGACCGCTTGGTGGGTCAGTTGGCCGCATTGGAGCGAAGAACGCGGAGCGGCGGGCGCGATTCGGTTGACCATCCGGCCCACGGCCATGACGATTTGGGCAATGTGGTGGCGGGCCTATCAACCATTGTGGCGAAACCGCGAATCCGCGTGGGCGGCTGGGGCGACACGCACACCAACCGCACGCAGAACCCGCGCGACCGGTTGATGAAAGAACTTCTGGAACACAACGCGACCATTAGAACCTATGGTTAGGAGATAGTAATGTATGATGGATAGAATAGCACAGGAACACGCCATACAATCTTTCGAGGCGACACACGGTCAATCGTTGTGGCGTGGCGGCTGGGGATACACGGCGGATGGGTGCGAAATCGAAGCCGGAATGTTCGGTTATCGGTTTTTGACCACGCGGCCCCCGGAGCGGCAGCACGAGGTGAAAATCCTATACTGGAAATTCACGTTGGAGAATGCCACATCGGCATTTCATACCTTGAAGGATAGGCTGGCCACCAAGGCCGAACAGGGCACGTTAACCGCACAGGATACAAAGCAGTTGGAAGCCTTGCGTGAGCAGGTCCAGGCTGCGGCACACGAACTTGACTTGCTCGAAAACCCACCAGGGGCAGATCCCAGAGATGTGCGCAAGGCCAAGAAACTGTATCTGGAACTTCGCCAACTGCTGGCCGATGTCAACACGGCCGAGGCCAGATACCACGATGCCTTGGCGCGGCTCAGCGGCAAAGGGGAAAAACTGGAAGCGGCATGGGCAGAAGCATGGGACCGCTGGGATATTGCCAATAGGGCCTATCAGGGGTTGCCCGAGGATGTGCGCAAGCAGGCCGAAGCCGAGCTTTGGGAAGAACAGGAACGTGAAAAAAGAAAGTTGCAGAAAATGCAGTTGGATGAAATTGAAGTCTAATTTTGGAGATAGAGTATGGTTGACACAAAAGGAATCACACACAAATTGGTCACCTATGTTGCCGCCGATGGCGAAACATTTTATGTAGAAACCCCTATCAGTAAGGATGAACCCGTGAAAAACGAACCTGTCAGAAACATACCGATACCGATGGCCCGTGTCGAAGCCAATTCGAACGTTGAAGTGCTGGATTTGCCCAAAATGACGTTCAACGAGGGCGAGGGCCAACAGACGGAACCTGACCCGTTGGATGCAAACGGAATCCAGACTATGGCCCTGCCCGAAATGCGCTTTGAGAAACCGAAGCCGAAGGCGAAACCGAAGCCCGCGAACGGCGAGGTTGAAGTGCTGGACCTTCCGACACTCAAGTTTACCGATGACGACAATGAGAAATAAATGCTTATCCATACTGCGGCGAGGGTTCCCAATCCCTCTCCGCGGTTCCTCCGAGGGCCAGGCTCTGGGGTTGTGCCTGGCCCGAACACAATCACCGGGTGTGCGTTCCACCGCCCGATGTTATTCGGGGCCGGACTTGGATCCTTTCACCGACCCTCCTTTCCAGGGGGGAGCCGAGGACCTCACACCTCGGTTCCCCTTATTGTTCTTTAGGAGTATCAGATGGCAAAGTACCGATTGAATTTTGGCAAACATCACATAGGCAGGGTGACGTTCAAAGCGGGCGACATTATCGAAAGCGATCTTGACTTGGCGACAGTGTTTGCGATTTATGATATTGAACATAAACAACATAAATTCACATTGGTGGCGGACGTTGTGTCCCCTGCCAAACCGAGTTTTCAGATTAGAGGTAAAAAGTAATGTCACAAGGTACAGTAAAGTTTTTTGTTGATCAAAAGGGTTTTGGGTTCATCACACCGGACGACGGCAGCCCGGATATTTTCGTGCACCGGACCGGCATCACCGGAACCGACCGCTATCGGATGCTGGAAAAGGGCCAAGTTGTGGAGTTTGAAATCACCCAGGGCGAAAAGGGACCACAGGCCACAAACGTGAAGCCTATGCCGTGACGACCGGGGACGTATGCCGGCAGATTTCGTAAGTGTAGTAATTACCAAGACTTCTGTACGCAAGAATTCTTGCGTTCAGGCTTGACGCTTGACGCAAAGGCGATATAATAGCACCATAATGCCTCCAAAGGGGCAGGGCTGGCCGATTCGGAACTCATGAACCGAATCGAAAAACTGTATCACTTGACCGCAGCCGCCAGCCCCGCTTTTTACTAACGGGTCAAGGCGAAAAGAGGTCAAGTATATGACGGATTCAGGCAAACAGAAAATCAGGGCAGTAAGCTATTGCCGAACTTCCGGCGAGGGCCAACGGGACAATACCAGCATACCACGCCAGAAGGCCGACAACGAGCGGTTCGTAGCGTCACAGGGCTGGCTATTCATTGGGCACTACGTAGATGAGAGCCTGACCGGGAGCACGATCGAAGGCCGTGAAGCCTTCCAACAAATGCTGCGGGATGCCGCCGATAGCAAATTCGACGTGATAGTGCCGTGGGATGTTACACGGTTTGCGAGGGATGGCTGTGACATCATGGATACGGCCAAATTCCTGAAAACCAATTTCGGCATCCATGTCGTCGATAGCAAAGGCCAATTCGATACGCGGGACCATCGCCGGACCTTGACGAACTTCATCCATGCGGGGGTGGCCGAGGATGAAAAACTGCGGATTTTGGAACGGGTTATCGGGGGCCGTATCAGGCGGGCTCAGGAGGGCCTGCCGTGGACGGCCAACCCACCGGCAGGCCGTGAGTTCAAGCGAACCGGCAAACATAGCGGCGCGTGGCGTGTCAGCGCGGCAGGGAAGCGATTGCGGGAATTGCTGACGCGATATGCAAAGGGCGAACCGCTCAAGGCGTTAGCCCCAGCGTATGGGTTCAAATCCATCGCGGCCGTAAGCCGCATCATTCATCGGAGCCAGTTATCGGGAATCTACGTGGCAACGTTCAATTGCCCCGACATTAGCATCAACAACCTGCGCGTACCCATCCCGACCATGCCGGAGGTTATCACGCCAGAATTGGAGGCACGGGTACGGGACCGGTTGCTTTTCAATCGGCGTTCCAACAAGCAGCACAAGGCCAAATATCCCTTGACGGGTTTCATTCGCTGTGCGCACTGTGGCCATGCCCTGGTGGCCGGGCAGAACGGCAACCACGTTTACTATCGGCACTACCAAAATTCGGATACGGGCAGCGCGCGGGATTGCCCGTTTGCCAGTATCCGGGCGAAGCTGCTGGAAAGCAGCGTTTTTGATTATCTGTATGGTTTTTTCCTTGACGAACCTTCTTTTCAGGAAGCCGTCCAAGCGGCATTGCCATCGGCGGACGACCGGAAGGCCCTGACGAAAGACATCAGGGAAAATGAAAACCGGTTGGCCAAACTGGACGCGAAAGTAGGCAATCTCGTCAAGGCGGTTGCAGCCGGGGCCGATGTAAGCCTCTTGCTTATCGAGCAGGGCCACTTGAAAGCTGAGAAGCAGGCATTGGAAATCCGCTTGAATGAGCTACGGCAAACCCTGGATGCCATGCCGGACCCGGCCGCTATTGCACAGGAAGCCATGGCACTGCGGTTCCGGCTTATGCAGGAGCATACGGGCAAAAACTGGCGGAAGTTGCCCTATGCGGAGGTGCGGCGGTTCCTGCATTTCCTGTTTGGCGACGATCCCCGGAAAACCGGCAGCGGCATTGCCATCGGAATGATAAAGGACCAGTGGCATATCACCTTCACGGGGAACGTCACATTCCAGCATGATATTGTCAACGGCAGGCCCACCAGCCATGCTTTTCAGATAGAAGCCGCCACGCTCAAACGCCAATTGCGGCGGGAGTACGAAACAGATATTCAGGAAGTGGAGAAGAACCATCGGCAGGCGGTTCGGGAATCATGTATTAAGGCCGTGAAACCTCTCAATGACAATGGATGATTATTGATTATTTGTCGGGTTCAGGCAATGATTATTCGTCAGGTGCCGGTCATCAATTGTCAAGGACCTGATGATAGAGTCTTAGGAGTAGTGCGGGCGCTGGAATCGAGGGTCACGTGATGCAATCGTCCACGTTTGGTGTCATGGTGTATCTGCTCATGGTTAGTAGTGCACAGTCCGATAACAGAAGCCGGTTGGGGATTTTTGAGGGGGTGGCCGATGTCGGCAAGGTCAGCCACGCCGGATCGGTCGAGTTCCATCCTGATGCGAATGAGTATGTGATCACCGGCGGTGGCGCGAACATGTGGGGCAGTGAAGATGCCTTCCAGTTCGCCTGGCGGAAGCTGGCGGGAGACGCGGCTCTGACCGCGGGCATGCGCTGGCGGGGGGAGGGTCGCAATCCGCACCGTAAAACCGGATGGATGATTCGCCAGAGCCTTGACGCGGATTCCCCCTACGTCGATGCCGTCGTGCACGGAGACGGTCTGACCTCGTTGCAGTACCGGAGGGTGGAGGGCGGCCCGACCGAGGAGATCCAGTCTCCCGTTTCCGCGCCGGCCGCGATCCGTCTGGAGCGTCACGGCAATGTTTTCACATTGTCCGTATCTCGTGATGGAAAGGCCTTTCAGCCTGTCGGCTCGCTCTCCGTGGTTTTGAAGGACCCGGTGTACGCGGGACTCGTTGTTTGTTCTCACGATGACTCAGTGGTCGAGACCGCCGTGCTGTCAAAAGTGGACTTCAAGTCGCTGGGGCAGGCGCAGGTTAAAGAGCGGGTCGTGGAGAGCACGTTGGAGACAATCTCTCTGCAGACGGGGGAGCGGCAGATTGTCTATCGGGCCCGTCAACACTTTGAGGCGCCGAACTGGTCGCGGGATGGCGGCTATCTGCTGTTCAACAGCAACGGCCGGCTGTATACGATCCCGGTCGGCGGCGGCGAACCGAAGCAGTTGAATACGGGCACGGCCGACCGATGCAACAACGATCACGGCTTCTCCCCGGACGGCAGGTGGCTCGCCATCAGCGATCAGCATGAAGGCGACTCCCGCATCTTTGTTCTGCCGAGCAGCGGCGGCGCGCCCCGGCTGGTCACGCCGTTGGCGCCGTCGTACTGGCATGGCTGGTCGCCGGATGGTCGCACGCTCGCCTATTGCGCTGCACGGGGCGGGAATTACGACATCTACACGATCCCGGTCGAGGGCCCAACCGAGCAGCGGTTGACGGACGCGGCGGGTCTGGATGACGGGCCGGATTATGCGCCGGACGGCCAAACCATCTACTTCAATTCCGAACGCACCGGCCTCATGAAGATATGGCGGATGAACGCGGATGGCTCCGGCCAGAAACAGGTGACATTCGACCCGGACTACGCCGACTGGTTCCCGCATCCTTCGCCCGATGGCAAGCTGCTCGTCTTTCTCTCCTACGATAAGAGCGTTAAAGGGCATCCGGCCAATGAGGACGTCGCCCTGAGGATCATGCCGCTGCCCGACGGCAAACCGAAGTTGCTGACGCATTTGTGCGGAGGCCAGGGCACGATCAATGTGCCGTCCTGGTCGCCCGACAGCCGGTTCGTGGCCTTCGTCAGCTACCGCCTCGTAGTACCCTGACCTTCGCGCGCCTTGCGTCTTGGCGCGAGACGTGAGGGATTTGCTGACGGGAAATAGGCCTCTTTCCCATATCCGCGGGCGGTGCATTCCCCCATAACAAAGGCAGTGTACCTTTATCATGTGCGGAGCGATTCCATGAAGGCAAAGCATGACTGAAAGGGGGTGACCCAAAATGGCCATTCAGATTCGCAGAAGACCTTCCCAGCAGTGGGATCCGTGGTCGGAGTTTCGCGATTTCGAGCGAGCTATGAATCGGATATTCGGCGAGGGCCCTCGCATGCAGGTCGAATACCCGGCGATCAATGTCTGGACGGGAAAAGATGATGTTGTGCTGACGGCGGAGCTTCCCGGCATAGAGCCGGACGACCTCGACATCACGGTCCATGGTACCATGCTGACTCTTCGGTGCTCTCCGAAGGAGCAGCAGCGCGGAGACGGGGAAACCTACCACCGGCGCGAGTGCCGTCATGAGGGCTTCGCTCGAAGCTGGCTGCTGCCCTTTGAAGTGGACGCGGATAAGATCGAGGCCAAGCTGGAGAATGGAGTGCTGAGGCTGACCCTTCCGCGCTCCGAGGCCAGCAAACCGAAGAAAGTGGAGATCCAGACGACATAAAAGGAGGTGATACGAGATGACTGCTGAAGCTGCTCTCGCAGAAAGACAACAAACTCAACAGGGCGCGGAAGTCGAAGCGACCCGGTCACGGCCCACCTTCGTGCCGTGTACCAATATCTACGAACGTGAGGATGCTATTGTCGTCGAGGCGGATATGCCCGGCGTTGGTCCGGATTCTGTGGACGTGAATCTGGACGGGGATGAGTTGACGATCGCCGGCCAGGTCGCGGACGTGCCCATCGAGGGACACGAGCTTTCGTACGCCGAGTACGAGGTCGGTGATTATCGGTGCAAATTCCGAATCTCCGCCGCGATCGATGCTGATAAAATCGAGGCCGCCATGAAGAATGGTGTTTTGCATGTCGTTCTGCCCAAATCCGAAGAGGCACGACCGCACAAGATCGAGGTGAAAGCCGGCTGATATCAGAGAACGGAGAACGGAAGGCGGATGACAGAAGACAGATAGCCGCGCTCTGTCTTCCGTGTTCCGCCTGCCCGCAAGCAGGGAGTCTGTCCCGAGCTTATCCAGACGCCCGGCGCAGAGGCACGTTGGAGGATGCACGCCCGGGCAGGCAAATACTTGATGCGCCTGTTCGTCGCGTCATGCGGAGATGACACGCGGTGCGGAGGAGATACACGCAATGCGCCCCATTTATGGGGCGCTGGAAGAAACCCGGGCATTATCTTTTTTGTCAATCCCCTTGACCTTGACCCCTGCAAGACACGGCCGGGGCGTCCCCAGGGACACCAGCAGGAGTTCACACCACAGATAACTGCACCATTATGGGGCGATTCCCCGCCCGCCAGCGGTCCGTCGCGCAGACAGTGAGTGTTGCCGGATGGTGATTCGTCAAGGTGCGGCGTGAAACGGCCGAAAAAGAACGAGTCCGATGACAGTACGTGAGGAGGACGTCATGCATAGTGATAGGCCTGTGGTCAAGAAGCTCTCGGCCATGCGAAAAGATCTGCTGCGTGGCGACTCGCTCTTCGCGGTGATGATCTTCACCGTGGTCACCCTGTTTCTCTTCAATCTCGGTGCTTCGCTGTGGCGCAACCTCCTGTTCGAGAAAGACGTGAAGGAAAAGGCCAGTGTGCAGCGTGTCAAGGCGGTGGGCAGCGTTCTGGCTAAGGCAGCGGAGACGCTCCTGTCCGCCGGCGAGCTGTCGGCGCTGCGGCGGACGGTGGCCGAGGCGGGTGTAGAGTACAACCTGCGGTCCTGCCGGGTGGTTTTGCCGGATGCCGGAGTGGTCGCCGATGCCGATCCCGGTGGCATCACCGTGATTGCTCTGCCTCCGTCCTGGAAAAATCAGACGCCGGCGTATCGAGAAGAATTTTCCCGAAGCGGAGCGAAGTTCACGTTTCCTCTGACGGTCCCCGGAAAGGGGAGTGCTACACTGGAGATTGCCGCGGGCGTTGACGACCGGCTGGAGGCGGGCCTCACGCCGCAAACAGCGCAGATGGCCATCGCCTGCCTGGCGCTGGCCAGTATGCTGCTGGTCCATCGCCACGCCCGGTTCCGACTCAAGGCGATCGGCGCGATTCACGAAATCCTGCTCGCCGTCAAAGACGATGGGGTGGACATCTCTACCCTGGAATTGGACCCCAATCTCGGTCTGGAGGCGGTGGCCTGGAACAAGCTGCTCGGAGAAAGACAGAGCATGCAGATCAGCACGGCGATCCAGCAGGTGAAGGAGGCCGTGCACGAAAGGTCGGAAACGGCCGACGCCCTGGTGGCGGCCTTCGACACGATCCCCTATGGGCTGGCTCTCGTAAACGACAAAATGCAGCTCGAGCATGTCAACGGGGCCGCTGCGGTATTTCTACAGGCCGAGCGGGAGCAATTGGCCCACGCCGATATCGCGGGTGCTATCAAAGACGAACGGGTGCTCACGGCGGTCCGCAAGGCCCTGGCGAACAGTGCGTCCAAACGTGCCGTGATCGAAGTCGAGCAGGGCGGCTCGGTCACATCCTGCGTATTGCGATTCACCGTCTGTCCCACCCGGCACGAGGATGCGCATTTCGGACTGGTCTCCATCGAAGATGTCACGCAACAACGGGTGGCGGCGGCGGCCATGAACAGTTTCCTGGCCGAGGCGGCCCACGAGCTGCGTACGCCGCTGACGAATATCCGCCTCTACGTCGAAGAGGCACTGGAGCATTGCGAGCACGATCCCGCGGCCACCAGCCGGTGCCTGAACATCATGAATGAAGAGGCCCAGAGGCTCGACCGCACCGTCTCCGAGATCCTTTCGGTTTCGCAGATTGAGGCGGGCTCGTTCGAGCTCAAGCGGGATGATGTCAACGTCGAGGCCATGCTCAAGCAGCTCCAAGCCGATCATGAGGCGCAGGCCCACGAGAAGCGGATCACCCTGGAGTTTCATCTGCCGCCGAAGCTGCCGGTCATGCAGGCGGATCGGGACAAGATTGCGTTAGCCTTGCACAACCTGCTCGGCAATGCTCTCAAGTACACGCTGGAAGGCGGCCGTATCACGGTGACGGCCGCCGTGGAGCACGGCCGCTTGACCGTTGCGGTCGCGGACACGGGCCTCGGCATAGGCAAGGATGAGCTGGAACGCGTATTCGAGAAATTCTACCGCTCGAAGAACGTGCTGGCCACCACGGTCAAGGGCTCCGGGCTGGGCCTGCCCATCGCGCGGGAGGTCGCGCGGCTGCATGGCGGCGACGTCACGCTGGAGTCGGAGCTCGGTAAGGGCAGCACGTTCACGTTGATCTTGCCGGTGGCAGAGGAGGCGACATAAGGTGGAAATGCCGATCCAACAGCGGGGAGCCGTGGTGGTCGTGCGACCGACGGGCCCCTTGGTCGCTGCGGACGCGGACGCTTTCAAGGCCCGGATTCGCGGGCTGATCCGCGAGAATCTGGGACGCGTGGTGATCGATGCGTCGGCTCTGCCTTACGTGGACAGCGGGGGGCTGGAGTCGCTGGCGGATCTGGCACAGGAACTGGCGCAGAGCGGCAAAGGGCTCAAGCTCTGTGCGGCCAACGAGACCATCCGGCAGGTGCTGGAACTGACGGGTTTGTCGCCGCAATTCGAGCACTTCGAGGACACGAACTCAGCGGTGAGGAGCTTCCTGTGACCGAGTGCGCGGCACAATCCCGGCTGGGCGAGACGCTCGTCGCTGAGGGCGTCATCACGCAAGAGCAGCTCGATCACATTCTGGCGGAGCAAAGGACCACGGGCGGGATGCTGGGCGAGATGCTGGTCGAGCAGGGCGTGATTGACGGTTCTCATATGCTGCGGTTCCTGGCCCAGCAGCTCGGCGTGCCTTTCTGTCAACTGCGGCACGGGCTGGTGGATTTCGCCCTGCTGGGACTGATCGGACAGGAGGAAGCGGAGCGGCTCAGTGCGATTCCGATGTTCAAGGTGCACGACACGCTGACCGTAGCGATGGCCGAGCCCCAGTCGCTGCCGAAAATCGACAGGCTGCATCAGTTGACGGGCTGCAAGATTCGGCCCGTGCTGGCCCCTCGTGCGAACATCGTCGAGTACATCCGCAAGTACGCCTCGGGCAACACCGATGTCGATTCGTTCCTCGCCTCCCTGGCCGAGAGCGAGGTGGAGGTGGTCGAGAGAGAATCCGTCGATGAGGGGCCCGCCACCGACCTCGACAAAATGGTCGAGGGCAGCCCGATCATCAACCTCGTCAACGTGGCGTTGCTGACCGCCATCCGGGACGGGGCGAGCGATATTCACATCGAGCCGGATAAGCATGGGACCCGGATTCGGTACCGCATCGACGGCTCGCTGCGGGACCTCATGAAGCCGCCGCCCGGACTCCACGCCTCCATCATATCGCGCGTGAAGGTCATCGGACGCATGGACATCGCCGAGAAACGCCTTCCCCAGGAGGGCCGTGTGCGCATTATCGCCGAGGGCCGCGAGATCGACCTGCGCGTGTCCAGCATGCCCACGCTGCTGGGCGAGAAAATCGTCATGCGCATTCTCGACAAGGCCAACCTCCGGATTCGGCTGGAAGATTTGGGCTTTCGACACGAGACACTGCAGGCGTTCGAGAGAATGCTCAACCAGCCCTATGGTCTCGTCCTGGTGACGGGGCCGACGGGCAGCGGCAAGACGACCACGCTGTACTCGGCACTCGACCTCGTCAGGAGCCCGGAACAGAACATCGTGACCGTCGAGGACCCGGTCGAGTACCAGCTCGATATGGTGAACCAGATCCAGGTCCACGAGGCCATCGGCATGACGTTTGCGCGGGCCTTGCGCAGCATTCTCCGGCAGGACCCGGATATTATCATGGTCGGCGAGATTCGCGACGAGGAGACCGCGCGGGTGGCCGTGCAGGCCGCCTTGACGGGACACCTCGTGCTGGCTACGCTGCACACGAACGATGCCCCCGGGGCGGTGATTCGCCTCCTGGACATGGGGATCGAGCCGTACCTGCTGTCGAGCGCTCTCAACGGCGTCGTCGCGCAACGACTGGCGCGGACCGTCTGTCCGAACTGCGCGACGAAGTACATCCCCGCGGAAAACGTGCTGCAGGACGCGGGGCTTACGGACAAGGCAGGGCAGACGTTCCGACGAGGGTCCGGCTGCAAGGAATGCCACAATTCGGGCTTTCGCGGGCGGGCCGGCATTTACGCGGTGATGGAAGTGACGGCGGATTCACGGCGTCTCATTCATCGGTCCGCACCATCGCACGAGCTGCGGGATGCCCTGCACCGGAAGGGTGTCTTGACGCTGCGGGAAGAGGGTGTGCTGCTGGCCCTCGACGGCAAGGCGTCCCTGGAAGAGGTCCTCTCCGTGACACATAGTGAGGATGTACACAGCGAGGTGCCTGCTCCGGCGCGCCAGACTCCGGAGCCTGCGGAGGTGACATGAAGCTCGAGTACAAGGCCTTTGACGCGACCGGCAAGGCCACGACGGGTGTCATGGAAGCCGCCGATGTCGTGACCGCGACGGACGTTCTGCGCCGCAAGGGTCTCTTTGTGGCGCAGGTCGCCCCGCCGACCGCACGCGCGACAGAGAAAAAGGGTCCGAGAGTGCGCCGGCGCAGGCTCTCCCGGGGGCAGAAGCTGAAGGAACTGGCCATGTTCTCGCGCCAGCTCTCCGTGCTGGCCTCGTCCGGCACGCAGGTCGTGGATGCCCTGCGCGCCCTGGAGCGCCAGGCCCGGCCGGGTCCGTGGCGCCAGGTCCTCAACAGCGTAAAGGTCCGCGTGGAAGAGGGGGCCTCGCTGTCGGATGCCATGGAGACACGCAGCGACTACTTTGATCCCATCTACCGCAGCCTGATCACCGCGGGAGAATCCAGCGGGCATCTTCTGGAAATGCTCGACCGGCTGGCTTTCTTGAAGCAGAAGCAGTTGAGAGTCCGCAATTCCGTCATTGGCGCCCTGATCTATCCCTGTCTGGTTCTGTCACTCGGTTTGACGATGTTCGTCTCGCTGCTGCTCTTTGTGATTCCGCGTTTTGCAGGCCTGTTCCAGACGCTCGGCGTGCCGCTGCCGGCCAGCACGAGCATGCTCGTACACGCCAGCGAGATTCTACGCGGGTATTGGTGGCTGATCGGGTTTTTGCTCGTTGCCGCGGTTGTCTCTCTGGTGGTGTACCTTCGCACCCCCGAAGGCAAGCGCCTTCGCGACACGGTGATTCTCCGGCTGCCTTATCTGGGACGTATCGCCAAGAGCTTCTCGGTCGCCCGCATCGTGTCGCTGCTCAGCGTACTGCTGCAAGCCCACGTCCCAGTATTGGAAGCCCTTCGGCTGGTGCGTCAGGCGGCCGGCAACGCCCGGTACGAGAATCTGATCCTGAAAGCCGAGGACTGTGTGGCCAAGGGCGAGCCGATGAGCGCGGCTTTTGCAGATACGGCTTTGATCACGCCGTCCGTCCACGAGGCGATTCGCAGCGGTGAGGAAAGCGGAGAAATCGACCGACTGCTGGTCCATATCGCCACGTTTCTCGATGACGAGAACGAGGTGGTCATCCGTTCGTTGACAAGCATTATGGAACCTGTGATCCTGATTATCATGGGACTGCTGGTAGGGATCGTTGCGGTTTGCATGTTCACGCCGCTCTTTGACCTTACGGCAATGACCCAGGGGGGAGGAGCATGAAGATCCGGCATTCGTCGCGGACCATCATTGGAGTGGACATCGGCCGGCGCACCATCAAGGCGGCCCAGCTTTCCATTTCGCACGGTCGGTACCGCGTTGCGGCTTTGTCGCTGCTGCCACGGCCCGAGCCGGAGCAGGACGTCTCCTCGGCGGACGCACTGGCCCTCCGGAGTGTTCTCAAGCGGCAGGGCTTCAGCGGACAGGAACTCGTGCTGGCGGCACCGGAAAAGTCGCTGCTGCGCGGCGCCCTCCAACTGCCGCCCAAAGTTTCCGGCGCGCCCGTCGAGCAGATTGTGCGGATGGAGCTGTCGCGCCTGCACAATGTCCCGCCGGATTCCTTCGAAATGGCCTACTGGGAGTGGAGAGCCGCTACCGGCTCCAAGCCGATGACCCAGGCGCTCGCCGTGGGCTGTCCGCATGACGCCGCCAACGCTTTGTTGGACGTCTTCGAGGATTCGGGATTCCGCGTCGCCGCCCTGGACGTGCGCAATGCGGCGGCGGCACGCGCCTGCGCGCCGCTGATTCTGGCGGCTCCCCAGATCACCGCGATTCTCGACTTAGGGTGGCGGTCCTCCTCCTTGCTCTTCGTATGTGGCCCCTCCTTGATCTATGAAAGGGCTCTCGAGGGGGTGTTCATGGGCGAGCTTGCCGACCGACTCATGGAAGCCTTCGGCATCCCGCTGGAATCCGCATACCAAATCATGGGGACCGTGGGTCCCACGACGGAGGAGTTGGCAGGGCAGTTTGACCGGGAGACTCTGGAAGCGATCCGCCGGCACCTCAAGAGCCATTTCGACAAGCTGCTCGAGGAGATGAAGGCGCCGCTATCCTATGCCAACCATCAGTTCCCGGGGGAAGGGGTGAAAAGGCTGCTGCTGATTGGCGGTGGGGCGGCGGTTCCCCAACTGGCACCTTATTGCCAGGAGCGGCTGGGGTTCGAGGTCCGTACCGCAGGTCCGAACGATCTGGTCGAGAGTTCGCCTGAGCTGTTGACTAAGGCAAGCAATCCGGCCGTGACGGTGGCTGTCGGCCTGGCGCAATTTGAGGGGGCATCGTGATGGGCCATGTGAACCTGATTCCGATGGAGCGATTGGTCAGAAGGCGCCGCAAGGCTCGCTTGTGCAGGTGGGTGGCAGTGTGCGGAGCTTATGTCGTTCTGCTCATCGCCGGCACCCTGTTGCTTCGTGTCCTGCACGCTACCGAAGACCGCAGCGTGACACAGCAATTGACCGCCGCGAACCAGCGGGTCGAAGAAGGGAACAAGATGACGCTGGAGCTGCGGCGCGAGTTGGCAGAGGCAACGATGGCATTGGAAACGACCAGAGCCATCCGCGAGCAGCCGAACTGGAGCAAACTGTTTCTGCGGCTGTCGAACCAGGCCGGTGAAGAAATCGTGCTCAGCCGCTGCCAGGTCGCGACTTTTACCAATGACAATAAGGCGATTACGGATGGATGGAACGAATCGTCATCGGCGAAGCCACTCGCCCAATTATTGACGGAATGCCAACACAAGCTGGTCCTCAACGGTTTCGCGAGGAGCCAGGAATCGGTTTCGCGGTTCGTCCTGGGACTGGAAAGCTCCGGCGCATTCGACCTGGTTCGAGTGGTGAACAGCAGCCGGCAGTCCTTCCTCCAGGGCCAGGCCGTGGCATTCAACGTGGAGTGCCAGTTTTAGAGGCTGATCGTGATGCACCTGACAGGTTTTGGACAGCATGGTTTTCGCCGGATGGATGCCGTGGGAATCGGCCTGTGCGTTCTGATGTCACTGGCATCTTACCTGACGACCGTCAGGCCGTTTGTCCGGCAGCGATCCGCCACAGCCGCCCTGCGCCAGGAGATGCGGGCACAACAGGAAAAGGCCGCGCAATTGGAGACGGCGATCGGGACAGTGAAGGAGCAACTGAGGGCTGTGCGGCAGGATCTGGCGGCCGCGGCCATTCAACTGGACTCCGCGGCGCACATCAACCGGCGCGTGGCCGCACTGACCGAGTTCTTTGCCGGCTGCGAGATCCAGGTGGATGATGTGCAGACCGGTCGGACCTGCGCCGGACCCCGCTATGATTTGGTCCCGATAACGATCGTGGGAAGCGGCGCGTACCGACAGTGCGTCAAGCTCCTGCACGGTTTGTGCGGGGCGTTCCCGGATATGAGTGTGATGCGGATCGAGCTGGCCGGGAATCCCGCCCAGGCCCTGGAACCCGAGAAGTTCCAGCTCGTGTTGTTCTGGTACGCCGCACCGGGCAATTCGACCCAGGATGCCGCTCGGGAGCGTTCGTTAAGTGAGAATGTACCGTCTTCTTAGGTGTGATCGGCCATGAATCTTTCCAAACGGCAAAAGACTTTTCTGGCGGTGTTCTTCCTGGGCCTTGTCGTCTTGGTCGTCGATCGCACGATTTTGCGGCCGCAGGGCGGACCGAAGTCGGCCTCCGCCGATTCGCTCCTAACTTCACAATCAGCCATACCTTCGGGCAATAGTCCCTCCAACGATAAAGCGCAAAGGCGGGGTGCTGCCGAACGTCTGAATAACTTGTGGCCGGATCCCAACGCGGATTTTGCGCAAATGCGCAATCCTTTCACTTTGCCGTTATCATGGTTCGATAACGTCGGGCGGGATGGCGTGCAGATGTCGGATCCAGTCGCCGTGTTTGTCAGCAGGCACCTGCTCACAGCCGTCGTGCTCGACGGTCGGGAGTCCTATGCCCTCGTCGACGACCAGTTTCTTACCCCGGGACAATGTCTGGATGGCTTCGAGCTGATTTCCGTGGGAGACCGTTCGGCGGTCTTTGAGCGGGATGGCAAGCGCGTGAGCCTGGAACTGGTGAACAAATGACAGTGTGACTGGGTGCCGGCATCTGTGGGCCGGACGAGAATCGATTGTTCCGTTTATCTACGTACAGTTGCTTAAGTATCGTTCGTCCTTGGCCGATACTTACGAGGCAGGCATCGTGTCGAAAGAGGTCAAGGGACCCCCAACGCGATCTGTCGCGTTGGAGAACCCAATCTGTAGGAGGTCGCACATGAATAGATGCATCCGTAGACGAAGAGGGGGATTCAGCTTGTTAGAGGTCGTGATTGTGGTGGCGATTATCGCGATCCTGGCCGCAATTGGTATCCCGCGTATGAGCCGCGGGTCCAAGGGGGCCAATGAGTCGGCGCTGAGCGGCGATCTGGCGGTGCTCCGTAATGCCATCGATCTGTACGCCGCCGAGCATGGAGGGGCCTTCCCCAAAGCCACTGATATCATCAACCAGTTGACCCAGTATACGGACATCACGGGCGCGACGAGCGTGACGAAGACGGCCACGGCCATTTACGGACCTTACATTCGCACCATCCCGCCATTGCCCGTGGGAGATAACAAGGGCAAGTCGGGGATCAGCGCGAATGCCGGGGACGCCGGTATCGGCTGGGTTTACGTGGAGGCCAGTGGAACCATTAAAGCCAATACGACCGCCGAAGTGGATGACGCCGGCAAGGCGTATAACACTTATTGACGTCTCACGCCTTTTCTGACGGATTGCGAAGGGCGGACCTTCGCATGAGCCGAGCGTTGCTCGGGTTCCGACGAACGTATTCGGGCCGCTGTCGAAGCCCTCGGCAGTGGCCCGATTTCCGTTTTCAGACGGGCAACAGGTCCTGGAGACGGAGCGAAGCGGCAGGGCGAGACTGTATGAGGTTCGACATGCGTCAGAGGATCGGTGTGAAGGCCTGTGGCTTCAGCCTGCTGGAGCTGGTCCTCGTGTCGGCGATCATGGTGATTTTCGCCGCCATCGCTGTCCCTCGATACGGGACGGCGGCGGCTCGCCATCGAATCGACTTGGCGGCAAGACGGGTCGCAGCCGACCTGAGTCTGGCCCGATCCTACGCAAAAACCACCTCGTCCTCCCGCACGGTGTGCTTCTACCCCGCCACCGACCAATACCAGTTGCTCAATATCCCCGCCCCGGATGGAGCGTCGGGCGACTACGTGGTGGTTTTGTCCGCCGAGCCCTACCAGGTGGACCTTGTCTCCGCCAGTTTCAACGGGAGCAGCGAGATCGCCTTCAACGGCTGGGGTTTGCCCGTGAACGGCGGCACAGTGACCCTGTCCGCCGGCTCACAGCAAAGAACGATCACGGTGAACGGCGAGACGGGGCAGGTCGGCATACAATGATCGCAAGACGACAACAACCCGGGCGCAATTCAAAGCGTAAGACCCACGATGGCTTCACGCTGGTCGAGCTGAGTGTCGCGGTTGCCGTCATGGGGGTGATCATGCTCGGCCTCGGCTCCGCCATGCTGATCGCCGGTCGCGCCCTGCCGGATGCGAGCAGCCCCACCGCCAGCAGGATCGCCGCGGCGGGGGCCGCCGAACAGATGGTGACGGAGCTCCAGTATGCGGTTTCGGTGAACCAGCGCGCCGCGAATATGGTCGAGTTCGGCGTGCCTGACCGCAGCGGAGACGAGATGCCGGAGATCATCCGCTATGACTGGTCCGGGACATCCGGAGCCCCGCTGACAAGGCAATACAATGGAGGCACGCCAGTCGCCGTCCTGGCAGATGTCTGGGAGTTCAGTCTCTCCTACAATCTGGACACCGTCACCACGCAGATTCCGCAAGGAACTGAAGGTGCACAAACGACCCTGTCGAGCTACAGCGCCCCCCAGAAGCTTTATGACTATCCGATCGCGGACCTGGAGTGGTATGCCGAGTACTTCTTCCCAACTCTGCCTGGCGGCACAACCAGTTGGAAGGTCACGCGTGTGGTGATCACCGCCAAGCAGGATGGCGCGGCGGACGGAGAGGCTCGCGTCCAGCTCCAGTTGCCGACGGCGGGGAAGTACCCCAGCGGAGTCGTGCTCGAAGAAAAGACGCTGCTGGAGTCAGCCCTGCTTACCACTTATTCGAACCAGGAGTTCACTTTCTCAACGGTCGGCGGTCTCTCGCCGCAGCAGGGGCTGTGCCTCGTCATTCGATGGATCGCGAACGGAACAGCGTGCCGGGTCCGGGGGCGTAACTCCGGCGTGACGGCGTCCAATATTGCCTTGGTCAAAACGACCAACCGAGGTGCGGCCTGGTCAACGCTTGTGGGCCAATCGCTGTTTTTCACCGTCTATGGAACGGTGACCACCGCCGGGACGCCACAGACTCAGAACACCTACTCTCTCAGCGGTGTGGAGCTTAAGCTGCGAGCAGGCAGTGATGCGCAATCGATTGTGCAGACCGGCATCAAGACTCTCAATCGCCCGGAGGTGACGCCATGAGCTCTCGACGGGCGTTCACGATTGTAGAGGCTGTGATCTCGACCATCATCGTGGCCGTCATGTTCGTGGCCGCCCTGAACACGGTCGGCGCATCCCGGCTCACCCAGCACAGGGCTGCTCTCATCAGTCGCGGGCAACTCCTGGCGGAGTCGCTCATGTCCGAGATCCTCCGGCAGAGCTACCAGGAGCCGAGCGATACCCCGTTGTTCGGACGCGAAGCGGGCGAGTTGGCCACGAGCCGGGCGAACTATGATGATGTGGATGATTACCATGGATGGGCCGCCACCCCGCCTCAGACCAAAGAGGGCACTATCGTGGCCAATGCCATGGGCTGGAAGCAGACGGTCAAGGTGGAATGGGTCGATCCGGCGCACCCCCAGCAGGTGAAGGCCACCGAGAGCGGCGCCAAACGTATCACCGTGACGATCAGCTGTAACGCCGTGCCGCAGGCGTCATTGGTCGCCGTGAAGGCGGCGAATCCATGATTTCGAGGACTCCGATGCCGGCCGACAGGTTCAAACATCATGACACAGCGGGCAGCATATACGTGCACGTGCTGGCGTCCTCCTTATTGATTGCCATCATCGGCCTGGCATCCCTGTCCGCCGTACGTCTCCAGATGCGGTCGTCGCGGCTGATGAGGGACTATGATGAGGCGAGAACCTGCGCGGTTTCAGCGGTAGAGTTGGGCATGCTCTACGTGAAACAGGACCCGAACTGGCGGACGGCCCGGCCGAACGGCATCTGGGTTCAGGACGAACCGCTCGGCGCGGGCCGCTTTACCCTGGAGGGAATCGATCCGGCGGACAATCTGCTGAGCGACTCGAAATATGAGCCGTTGGTACTGACCGGCACAGGCACGAAGGGACTCGCCCGCCACAAGGTGCAGGTGACACTGGTACCGGTCATCAAGCCGCTTGAAGCACTGAACACCTCTCTCCACGCTTCCGGCCTGGTCCATATCAAGGCAGGCAAGCAAATCCGGGCTGTCGGGGGGCCGATCTCGACGAACGGACAGTTGGACAACGAGGGTGTGCTCGACGGCGATGCCGCCGCCCAGAGCGTCAACCGGACCGGCACGATCACGGGCACCTTCACCATGCCGGCTCCTGCCAAGAGGATGCCAGACGCCACCGTGATTACAGATTACATGAGCAAGGCGACTCCTATTCCTTACCTGGCGACGATTGACAAAGCGGTGCTGGCACCCGGGTCCAATCCGTGGGGGCCCACCGATCCCAACGGGCTCTATTCCATCGACACGAACGGGGCCGATCTCCTCATCAAGAACACCCGAATCTGCGGGACACTCGTGGTCCGGGCGGTCGGCAGAACAGTGACTCTGGATGGCGCGGTGTTCCTGCAAAATTACCGATCCAACTTCCCCACGCTGGTGGTGGAGGGCAATGTTGTCATCAAGTATTCCAGTTGCGACCTGCTGCTGTCCGAAGCCGCCAATGCCGCCAACTACAATCCCGTGGGAGCGCCGTACGAGGGCGTGACCGACGCCGACATGCTCGACGTGTACCCCAACGAGATTCGGGGCCTCGTCCACATCAAGGGGTCTTTGACTCTTCAGCAGAGCGCTCGCATCGTCGGCGCGGTTATCTGTGACGGTTCTGTCACGGGCGAGGAAGCGAACACGATCGCGCACGACGATAGCCTGTACGCGTGCCCGCCGGACGGGTATACCTTCGTCGATCAAATGCAAATCTCTCCGCGCAGTTGGAAACAGGTCATTGATCCATAGAATTGATGATGGATGATTGATTATTGATAATTGATGGGTCACGATTGATGAATAATCAACGATCATTCATCAATGATCAGTTTCAAAGTGCCTGTCCAGCCAGCGAAGGGTTTCCTGCCACATTTCGGGTGTATAGGTATGCCTGACGCCCGGGTAGAGCAGTCCGCGGAAATCCTCTCTGTGCCCATAGCATTCGTAGAGATGCTCCTGGAAGGCGTTGATGATTCGTACCCCGTCGGCCGGCGAGCCCCGGTCGCGGTCGCCCGTCAAAGTCAGGAGCGGCCGGGGAGCGATCAGGCCGATCAGCGACTCCGTATCGATGCCCTCCTTGAGCATGTTGGGCACGTAGTAATAGATGCCGTGGGCGTTGAGCGAGCCGTGAGCGATCAGGTTTTGGTAGCGCGTCAGGCAGGCCACGCAAATTGCCACTCGAATGCGCTCATCCAGGGCGGCCAGCCACCAGGTTCGCGTCGACCCCATGCTCATGCCCAGTGCCGCGACGCGATTCGGGTCCACGTCCGGCCGGGACAGCAGGCAGTTCAGGGCCAGCATATCGTCGCGGACCATCATGCCCCACAGCGTTCGCCCCTCCCAGAGAAACGTCTTGAACAGCGAGGCTTCCACTTTCGCCCCGCGTTCTTTCGTGCCGGCGGGTCCCTGAAATTGCCGCTCCCCGAAACCATAGGCGTCGATGCATTGGACCACGTACCCTCTGCGTGCCAGCTCCTCACCCGTCGCGAAGTCGAGGTAAGGGAAGGCTTTGATCAGGACCTCCTCCTTGCCCTGGGCGTATTGGTTGGCGTGATAGTGATTGTAGAGAATCGCCGGGCCGCGGTCTCTGCGTCCGGTCGGGACGAGCGTGTAACCATACACGGTGTCCCCGATGCCGTTGTCGAAGGTGAACTTCTCGAGGACGTATCCTCTCCTCTTTTGCCGCTTGGACAGGACGGGCTCCGGCGTAAACAGCGGCGGCAGGTCACCCAGCAGCCGCCCAATCTTCTTGCGCAGGACCGCCTTGCGTTTTTCCCACTGGGCCGCATGGCGGGGCCTCGGGGTCTCAAACGCTCGGAATCCGCCTTTCAGAAGAGGCGCAGAATCCTGTGTCGCCATGGTCATCACCCCATGCGGACCCCAGGACCCGTAGACACGAGTGCCGGACATACGCGGCTGTACCTCCATCCAGTTGTCATCATGAATCTGCCGTTTACCAACCCGGGTCGTCGAATCGTGCGAGGCTCGCCCCCTCTTCCAGAACGCCGAGTGTGATGATGGCGAACGTGAAGACGGTGGTGCCCGGCTCCAGATGGCCTCCCAAACCCTTCTCGTCATCGGAGAAGATGATGTGGGCGTGGATTCGGCCGTCGATGACACAACCGTTCACATTCAGCAGGTCCTGCGGGCCCTCGGCCTTGTAATACACGTTCCGGGCCGGAAAGGTCGTGTTATCCACCGCGTGGACGTGATAGCTCGTGAGCGAGCCGACCCCGCTGAGGATGGCCGCATTGCGGATTTTCTCCTGCTCCACGGCTTTCTTCAGACCGTCCAGCAGATCCGTGCCGCGTTTGAGCCGCACGACGACCACTCTCGTAAAGCCGCTGCTGACGGTGTGAACCTCGGGGGCCGATGGTTTCATCATCGTCCCTTGCCTGTCATCCGAACCCGCCGCCGGCTTGTTCTCGCGTGACGGGTCGGCATAGACGACCATCGCACCGACGACCGCCGCGAACACCAATGGAAACCAGGTCTTCATCGCAAAGTACCTCCAATGTGCACCAGAGCGAATCCCAACGACACAGGGATATTCTACGCCGATTGTCCGCGACTGCAACCGTATGCGAATTGACGATTTACTATTTGCGATTTACTATTTGGTACGGCTGCCGGGGTTGGCATAACCACGGCGCTTGGCGAATCAAGTGTCAATCGTAAATCGTAAATAATAAATCCTAAATTCCATGGCACTCAACTCTCGTGGAGGTGTCGGTTATGAGCGGATTGCCGGTTGCAGCATTCATCGTGTGGACCGTCCTGAATTCTCTCGGCGCCGGTGAGGGGACGCGCCCGGAAAGCTGGGTGGCGACGGGCGATCTCGGACCGAAGCCACAGCGCAGCACCGATGCTTCTCCGCTGTCGGACCAGGCCAATCAGGGCCGTTGGAGAATCTATGAGCCCATGTCCGATGAGTTCACCGGCGACACGCTCGACCCGAACAAGTGGTGGCCGCGGAATCCCGAATGGCTCGGGAGAAAGCCCGCTTATTTTTATCCGGGCAATGTGAAGGTCTCCGACGACAAGCTGCATCTGACCATGCAGAAACAGGAGGTTGCGGAGATGCCCAAAGATAAGGGATACCACACGTACACCTCTGCGGCGGTCAAGAGCAAGACGAAGGTCTGTTACGGATACTTTGAGGTCAAGGCCCGGCCGATGAAGTCCCACGGCTCCAGCTCGTTCTGGTTCTACGACGGCACGCCCGAGTGGTGGACGGAGATCGACGTGTTCGAGATCGGCGGGGCAGCGCCGGGCTTCGAGCGCAAGGACAACATGAACGTCCACGTCTTCCGGACGCCGCAGGAGAAAAGGCACTGGTCGGTCGGTGCCGTGTGGGTCGCCCCGTTCGACCTGGCGGACGACTATCACGTGTACGGGCTCGAATGGGACAAGGATAGGATCAAGTGGTATTTCGATGGCGTCCTCGTCCGGTGGGTGCAGAACACACACTGGCACCAGGCTTTGACCCTGAACTTCGACAGCGAGACGATGCCCGACTGGTTCGGCCTGCCCCGGGACAGCGACCTGCCGTCCACGTACAGCCTTGAATACGTCCGGGCGTGGAAAAAGATGGACGAGTAACCGTCGGCCGCTCTGCCGTGTCTATCGCGGCAGGCCCGTGCTCACCCATTGAATGGCGCAGCGCAGAAGCTGGTTGGCATCCTCCAGGCCAAGCTTGTCCTTGATGTGGGCGCGGTACGTCTCAATCGTTTTCACGCTCAGGTGCAGTTTGTCGGCCATCTCGCGCGTGCTGAAGCCTTCCCCAATCAGACGAAAGACCTCCAACTCGCGGTCACTGAGCGACTCGACGGGCGAGCCGGTTTGCTTAGCGCCTCCGCCCACGAACTTGCTGACCATCTTGGCGGCCATGCCGTCGCTGACGTAAACCTCGCCGGCCAGCACCCGCCGGATGGCCGTGACCACTTTCTCCGTGGCCTCCTGTTTCATGACGTAGCCGCGGGCCCCGGCCCGCAGCGCTCGCTCGCCATACACGGCCTCGTCGTGCATGGACAGCGTCAGCACGGGCAGATTCGGGTATTGCACCTTGAGGTCCTTGATCAGCTCCATGCCGCTCGTGTCCTTGAGCGAGATATCTGCAATGACCATGTCGGGCGCGAGGGCGCGAATGGCCTGCATGGCCTCGTAGGCATCCTCGGCCTGTCCGCACACCTCGAGGTCCTTCTCCTGGTTGATCAATTGCGCCAGACCCTGACGGACGATCGGATGGTCGTCCACGATGAGAACCTTTCGCTTGCGAGACGGAGCGGTGCTGTCTTGTGTCCTTCGCGGCATCACGTTTTTCCCTTTGTGCGGATAGAATCCCCGCGACAACGGCCGGCCCTCCATTCGTCACGATGGCTGGTTTTCCCAGCAGGACGAACAGACGCCGGCACGCGCCTGCGCCTCTATCATAGGCGCGGCGGCGGCGAAATCAATAGAAATCACCCTGCTCCGCCTTCATGGCCGGGTTGACGCTGTCCCAGGGCAAACCCGGCGTCCTCATAGGGGATTTCCCGATAAGAAAACCAGCATTGTGCCGGATAGCAGAAGCAGAGAAGCCCCGATTCACTGGATTTGCGCCCCTGATACGATGGCGGGTGATGATAACTTTTGGAAGGGGATCATTATGAATGACACGGAGCTTATGAAACGGTATGCAGCGGGCGACGAAGGAGCTTTCCAGGAGCTGGTAAGCCAATACAAGGACAGTGTATATGCGTTCCTGCGCAGGTTTCTGAACCAGTCGGATCTGGTGGATGATGTCTTCCAGGAGACGTTTATGCAGTTGTATGTGAGCCGGGACACCTTCGACCAGTCGAGACCGTTGCGCCCCTGGCTGTTCACGATCGCGGCCAACAAGGCGAAGGACGCCCTGCGCCGGATGCAGCGCATCGACTCCGCGAACCTCGGGAGCATGTTCGACAGTGAAGATTACTCAATTGACGATGTGCTCAATGCGCTCGATTGCGACACGCATATGCCGTACGACGATCTGATTCGGGATGAGACGGCGGAATCGGTCAAGCGGATTATCTCCCACATGCCGGCAAAGCTTCGCGAGATTCTCATCCTGGCCTATTTTCACAAATTTTCCTATGCGGAGATTGCCGGGATTCTGGGCATACCGGTCGGCACGGTCAAGAGCCGGCTTCACACGGCCGTCGGCCGCTTTGCCGAAGATTGGCGAACTGCCATGGTGTGCGAGACCGCGAACTGAAAGGCGGACGCGTGGGACAAACCGTGGGGGCTGCACCGCAGCGTGCGGCAGAGGGATTCGACGCGAACTACTTGTGCCGAGCCGAGGAACCAGAGGGGCACTGGCCGGAGTCGAGGGCTACTTCGGCCGTGCCCCTCGTTGTTCTAATAGGCTCTGGTTGAAAGCCGCCGGAGGATTTCCACTTTGTTCTCCCATCGGTGAGAGTCAACCTCCGTGGTCCAGTACAGGTCACACCCCCAAAACTCCCGCCACCACTCGCAAAACTTCCTTAGCACTCCCATGTTCTACTCCTTTTCTCCTGGCGTCCGGGTTGCCGCCGGCACTCACGAGGACCGCCGGCTCTTGAGAGCGTTCTCTACACTCTAAAGGCACCCAGCCGGTGGGAAGTAACGGGCCGGCAGCAAGAATTCCAGGCGTACGTCAACCGCACCTTCCGGAATCCCTGGGCGCCTGGCGGGGCCTTCGGGCCGGGATGTGTCCGATAATGGTTTGCAGAGGGACGTCGCGCTGCGTAGAATACCTCGCGATTGCCGAGGCACGGGCCCACCGGGGGTGCGGATGCCTCGGCTTCACGATTGACTGGAGGTCGGAACCGGATGTGCAGAGCGTTTGACGAATCGTGGCGCTGGGCTCTTCTGCTGTTCGTCGGCATCACGATAGGGGCATGGGCAGCACCATCTCTTGCCGCTGACTGGCCTCAATGGCGCGGACCAAACAGAGACGGCGTCTGGGCCGAAACGGGAGTGGTGGAGCGGTTCGAAACCGGGCAACTGCCGGTCAAATGGCGCCTGCCCATCAGCAGCGGCTATGACGGCCCGACGGTGGCCGGCGGACGCGTGTTCGTCATGGATCGCGTGACCAGCCCCGCCCGGCAGGAGCGCGTCCATTGTTTTGATGCCGGGACGGGCGGCATGCTCTGGTCGTATGCTTATGATTGTGTGTACGAGCGGGTCCAGTACGAGGCGGGGCCGCGCGCATCCGTCACGATCAGTGAGGACCGCGCCTATTCCTTGGGCACGATGGGACACCTGCACTGCTTCGATGTGAAGTCCGGCAAGGTGCTGTGGAATCACGACTGTCGGAAGGAGTACCGTGCCCGAGTCCCGGTGTGGGGGATTGCCGCCGCACCGTTGGTGGAAGGCGGTCTCGTCATCGTCCAGATTGGCGGCCAGGACAACGCTTGCTTGATGGCGTTCGACAAAAGGACTGGGCAGGAGAGATGGCGGGCGATGAATGACCCGGCGTCTTATTCGGCTCCGATCATCATCGAGCAGGCGGGCCAGCGGGTGCTTGTGTGCGTCACGGGCCAGCGCATCGTGGGTCTCAATCCGCTGACGGGCAGCCCTTATTGGGAATATCCCTTTCCGCCCAAGGAGACGGTGATTACCATCGCGACACCCGTCTTCGACGGCGCGCACCTTTTCATCACGAGCTTCTACGAAGGCTCGCTGCTGCTGAAAGTGGATCAGGACAAGCTGGCCGTGGAGCAGCTCTGGCGCCGGCAGGGGGCCAGTGAGACAAGGACCGATGCTTTGCATTGCTGCATCTCCACGCCGATGATCCTGGGTGGGTACATCTACGGCGTGGACAGCCATGGCGAGCTGCGCTGCTTAGACCTCAAGACCGGCGACCGCGTTTGGGAGAACCTGACGGCGACGCCGAAAGCCCGCTGGTCGAACATTCACATGGTCCGCAACGCCGACAAGGTCTGGATGTTCAACGAACGCGGCGAGCTGATCATCAGCCGTCTCGCGCCCGATGGCTTCCACGAAATCAGCCGGGCCAGGCTGCTCGACCCGACGAAAGAACAACTCGACCAGCGCGGCGGCGTCTGCTGGTCCCACCCGGCCTTCGCGAATCGCTGCGTCTACGCCCGCAACGACAAAGAACTCGTCTGCGCCGACCTGTCCGCCAAGCCATGACAGGGCTTTCATCGCCACCGGCGACAGAGATGCCCGCGCCTCAAAAGAGGTCTGAGTTTGCAGTATGAACGACTCGCAATGCTCTACTTGGCCTGGTTTCTTCCTATCGTGCTATGGTCAGGTTCGGGAGGCTCTGCTTGAGTTGTTGTGCACCTGCATCGGTGACCTGGGTTTGGGACAAATGCAAGTACAGCAGTCCAGTCAGGCCCCTTATATGCTCCAGGCCTCCGTCCGTAACCTGGGTGCGCGACAAATACAAGTACAGCAGTCCATTCAGGCCCCTTATACGCTCCAGGCCTGCGTCCGTGATCTTTGTCCCGTCCAAGTCTAACTCGTGCAAACCGGTCAGGCCCTTGAGATGGGCCAAGCCCGCATCCGTGACCTTGGTGTCGGCTAATCCCAGCGACTGCAATCCGGTCAGACCCTTGAGATGGGCCAGACCTGCGTCCGTGATCAGGGAACCCTTCAGCCACAGTTTCCGCAATCCGGTGAGACCCTTGACACTCTCCAGGCCCGCGTCCGTGATGGGGCTGCCGTGCACAGCCAGGGTCTCCAATCTGGTCAGATCCTTGAGATGAACAAGACCCGGACCTGTGATCTTAGTGTCGTACAATTGCAGCCACTCTAGCGAGGTCAATCCCTTGAGATGTTCGAGTCCTGCATCCGTGATCTGGGTGCTGCTTAATGACAATTCCTTCAATTCGGTCAGGCCTTCGAGATGGGCGAGGCCGGCATCCGTGATCCGCGCTTCGTTCAAAAATAGGACCTGCAAAGTCGTTAGGCCTTTGAGGTGGGCCAGACCCGCATCCCCGATCTGGGTGCCGGGCAACCACAGGGACTGCAATCGCGTCAGGCCCCTGAGATGCTCCAGGCCTGCGTCCGTGACCTTGGTGCCGCCCAAATTCAGATATTGCAGTCCGGTCAGGCCCTTGAGGTGTTCGAGGCCTGCGTCTGTGACCTGGGTGCCGCCCAAATCCAGATATTGCAGTCCGGTCAGGCCCTTGAGGTGTTCGAGGCCTGCATCTGTGATCTGGGTGCCGGACAATTCCAACCGCTGCAATCCAGTCAGGCCCTCGAGATGCTCCAACCACGCATCCGTGACCTTGGTATCGGATAATCCCAGCAACTGCAATCCGGTCAGGGCCTTGAGATGGGCCAGGCCCGCATCCGTGACTTGGGTGCGCTCTAAAGACAAATCCTGCAATCCGGTGAGGCCTTCGAGATGGGCCAGGCCCACATCCGTGATCCGCGCTTCGTTCAAGAATAGGACCTGCAAAGTCGTTAGGCCTTTGAGGTGGGCCAGACCCGCATCCCCGATCTGGGTGCCGGGCAACCACAGTTGCTGCAATCCAGTCAGGCCCTTGAGGTGCTCCAGGCCCGCATCCGTGATCTTAGGGCCAGACAAAGACAGCCCCCGCAATTTGGTCAGGCCCTTGAGATGGGCTAGGCCCGCATCCGTGATCTGCGTGTTGGCTAAAGCCAGCCCCGTCAATCCGGTCAGGCCTTCGAGATGGGCTAGGCCGGCATCCGTGACTTGGGTGCTGCGCACGTCTAGTCCCTGCAGTCCGGACAGGCCCTTGAGATATTCTAGGCCAGGATCTGTGATCTTTGTGCCCTTCAGATTGAGCTGCCACAGTCCCCTCAATCCCTTGAGATGCTGCAGGCCGGCATCGGTCACCTCGGTGTCGCCCAAGTTCAACCACTGCAACCCAGTCAGGCCCTTGAGATGTTCCAGGCCCACATCCGTGATCTTGGTGCCGCCCAAATCCAGGCGATGCAATCCAGTCAGGCCCTTGAGATGGACCAGGCCCTCATCCGTGATCTGGGTGCTGGTCAAATCCAGGCTTTGCAGACCTGTAAAACCGGCCAGATGCCTCAAATCGGAATCTGTGGCTGGTTCCAGTTTCAGACGGGGAATGCTATTTCGGCTCATCTCTCTGATAAGCAGGTCCCAGTCCTCCACCGGTACCGTGGGTTGTACCCACCAAAGCCAACATGCAGGGATCTTGAGCGGAGCGGCACTCGGCGTACGCCCAATCCACCGCAGATCGGCCCGCCAGGTCTCTGTGTCTTGAACAAAGACGTCGAATGCCACCTTGGAGTTGAAGGTCCTCGCGGCAAAACGAGGCTGTTCCTGCTTCTCGCTGTCTGCGGCGTTCCCGGGGAGTGATTGGGCGGGCTTGTCCGCACCCTGGGCCGTTGCCTGCGCCTCGCCTCTGGCGGTCAAGACGAGCGCGGTCGGGATGGTCACGAGGGCGATAAGCAATGCGACTGCTGCGGCCACCAGACTCGGGCGTCTACGGAATGTCTTACCTGGTTTTAACATGGTTCTTATCCTTTCCTCGATGTCTTTGACGGAACCCACGATAGCTAATGAAGGGATACGATGAGCCGACCGGCGCTCTGAAGCCAAGGCGTCCACGATAGCCCCGGTATAGTGCTCGGGCGGCGTGTTCAGGTGCACGATGGCCATCTCATCACAGCATTTCTCCCGTTCCAGGCGGATCTTTCTATTGGACCACCATACGAGCGGATGAAACCAATACACCGCCTGGGCCATCACCTGAAGCAGATTGACGCCCGCGTCAAAACGGGCGATGTGACTGAGCTCATGGGCCAGGATGCTTCGCTGCTGATCTGAGCCGCTCAAACCGACGAAGTCGGCCGGTAAATAGACACTTCCCCGAAGCACGCCCCATACGAAGGGCTGCCCGATATCCTCCAGCAGCCAGATCTTCGGTAACTTCCTGAACTTGAAGCCTGCAGACAACTCCTGGATGGATTCCTGCAGAGCGCGCGGAAGCGGCCTGCGTCGGTCACGGAGCCACGCGGTATACCGAACCGCTCTGCCGCCGACCCAGAGCAAAAAGAGGAATACTCCTGCCGTCCAGGCAAGGGCTATCAACTCACGGGCGCTTGGCGCGGCAGGTCGCAATTCCTGTGGCGGTGTGGCGCCCCCGGTAAAGACGGGGCTTTCGCGCGCAGAATGCTCCTCCGGCAGGGCGATCCCCGCCATATAGGGGCTCGAATCCTTCTCCGGCAAGACCGCCAGGGATACGGTCAGGAAAGGCGGCACGAGACATTTGGCCAGAACGATCAGCCACAGCAGATAGCGTAGGTGGGCGCTTCGGTTCCGGAGGGCGAATGACACCAGCCCCACAATCCCGGCCAGAAGCGCTATCTGCCAGCTCTGCGCGAACAAGTAGCTGACCACGTGATCTGCGTACGCATTCATGGCAATCTCCCCACAAAAAGCTCCCCAACTACTGCTTTTTCTTTGCCAACCCCTTCAGCCTCTCGATGTCCTCGTCGGTAATCCCGCTGTGCTGCGCCAGGTGCTGCATGAGAGGCACGGGATTGCCGCCGAACAGCCGCTCCACCAGGTCGCTGATCGTCCGGCGGATGACCTCTTCCTTCCGGGCGGCCGGGGCGTACACGAACGCCTTGCCGCGCACGTGGTGCTTGAGGTACCCTTTTTCCTCGAGCCGGCGCAGCAGCGTGGCAATGGTCACATAGGTGACCTTTCGATTGGGAGGCAGGCCGTCGTACACCTGCTGCACCGTGGCCTCCCGGGATTGCCAGACCAATCGGAGGACCTCCGTTTCGGCGGGACTCATGGCAGGACGTTTGCTCTTCGCCATCGTATATCTCCTATGACAAGTGTCATAACTAATGTATGACAGATGTCATAGATGTCAACGGGAATTTGGGAATTTCCGAAAAATTTTGTGCATGGCTGGCGGTCCCCGCGCGAACGCCGGGCCACCCGGAGAGCCAAACGTGGACCAGTTCTCCGTTGCGGAAGCAGCCGGAAGGGGGTAACATCATGGGAAAGCATGCTATCGTAGGCATGGCTGGTTTGCCGGATAGCGAAGGAGGCCGACGATGACGACACAAATCACGCGACGCACTCTTCTGACAAATGCAGCGGCAGGCGGGATGGGCCTGGTGCTCTTGAAGAACAGCCGGTCCGCGTGGGGCTATGACGCCAACGGCAAGGTGAATATGGCGCTGGTCGGTGTCGCCGGGCGGGGGAGTTGGTTCTCGGATACCATGCCGAAGCTCTCCAACGTCGTCGCCATATGCGATGTGAATGAGCGGAAGGCGGGGCCGTACTTCAAGGCGATTCCCGAGGCGAAGAAGTACTACGACTTCCGCAAGATGCTGGAGGAAATGGATAAGCAGATCGACGCGGTCATTGTTGCCACGCCGGACCATACGCACGCGGTCATTTCCGCCCTGGCCATCCGCATGGGCAAGGGCGTGTACTGCGAGAAGCCGCTCACGCACGACATCTACGAGGCCCGGTTCCTCCGCGACCTGGCGGCCCGACAGAAGGTCGCGACCCAACTGGGCAATCAGGGGACGGCCAGCGAGGCCTTTCGCCGGGCGACCGAGTTGATCTGGGCCGGCGTGCTCGGCGAGATCCGCGAGGTGCACGTATGGAACACCAACGGCGGCACGGGCGACCGGCCGCTACCGACCCAGGAACACCCGGTGCCGGACTACCTCAAATGGGACTTGTGGCTCGGTCCGGCCCAGTGGCGGCCGTACAACTCCCGCTGGGTCGAGTGGTCCACCTGGCGTGATTTCGCCACCGGCCAGCTTGGCAACTGGGCCTCGCATACGATGAACCTCGTGTTCAAAGGACTCAGGATCGATTCCCTTTGGCAGGACGGTGCGCCGGCAATGCCGTCGCGGGTGATACGCATAGAGCCGGAAGTCTCGGGCGTCCATCCGCACAACTTTCCGCAGTGGGAGATCCTGCGCTACCGGATTCCGCGGCGCGGGGAACTGCCTGCGATTACCGTGAACTGGTACAACGGCGCGGGCAAGGCCCCGCAGTGCCGGGAGCGAATCGAGGAGATGCTCGGGTACCGGCTGGATTGGGGCGACACCGGCGAGAAGAAGTGGGCGGACCATGCGGGCTGCCTGATTGCGGGCACCGCGGGCATGATTCATGCGACCGGGCACAATGCGACGTTTTCACTTTTGCCCGAGGACAAGTTCAAGGATTTCCAGGGGCCGGCTCCCTCGCTGCCTCGTTCGCCCGGGCACGAGCAGGAGTGGCTCAATGCCTGCAAGGGCGGACCGGCGGCGCTGTCGAACTTCAATTACGGCGGGCCGCTGGCGGAGTTCGTCCTGCTGGGTAACGTCGCGACCCTCGTCGGCAAGACCATAGAATATGACCCGGTGGCTATGAAGATCGTGAATTCTGCCGAAGCGAACGCGGCTCTCAAGAGAGAGTACCGTGGGGGCTGGTCACTTTAGGGTGCCGGTATGAGAGGCGAACGAAAAACCACCCGACGCGGCTTTCTGAGGAGTGCGGCGGGCGCCTGTGTCTTCCCGTATATTGTCTCGGCGTCCGCTCTCGGCCAGGGCAGTGGCGAGGCTGCGAGCGATCGAATTACCATGGCCTGCATCGGCGTCGGCGGCCGGGGCAAGGAGAACCTGCGGAGCTTCATGGGGCACACGAATTGCCGGATCGTCGCTGTGTGCGATGTGAACGCCAACCGGGTCCAGGAAGCGAGGAAGATTGTTGACGAGTACTATGGCGATGCGGCTTGTGCCGCGTACAGCGATTACCGGGAGGTGCTCGCGCGAGGAGATATCGACGCCGTGTCCATCGCGACGCCGGACCAGTGGCACGTGCTGCAGTCGGTGGAGGCGGCGCGGGCGGGCAAAGATATCTTCCTCGAAAAGCCGCTCGGGCTCAGCGTTCGGGACGACATCGCGCTGCGCGAGGCGATTCGCGGTTACGATCGCGTCTTTCAGTTCGGCACGCAGCAGCGGTCGGACCGCAATTTCGGGTTTGCCTGCGAACTGGTCCAAAACGGGCGAATCGGAAAGCTCCGGAGAATCATCGTGACGACGCCGGCCAGCCGGGCGGTCGGCCTGGTTCCGCCCGCGCCCGTGCCGAGTTGGCTCGATTGGGAGATGTGGGTCGGGCCGGCCCGCTGGATGCCCTTCACGCAAGGCGTCATCGGCAATTGCGGCGAATGGGGGCACATCAGCAACTTCTCCCTGGGATGGATTACGACCTGGGGCATTCACCACGTGGATATCGCCCAGTGGGGCAACGATGCGGATAACAGCGGACCCGTCGAGGTCGAGGGGACCGGCGTGTTCCCGGGCGAGGGCCTCTACGATTGTGCCACCGAGTGGGATATGACCCTGAAATATGCCAACGGCGTTATGGTGAGCTTCATCGACAAAAGTAAGCGCCGCCAGGGTGTGCTCTTCGAGGGCACCGACGGCCAGGTTTTCGTCGAGCGCGGGGTCATCGAGGCCGAGCCCAAATCCCTGTTGCAGGAACGGATCGGTCCCAAGGAGCGGCATTTCACCATTAGCACTGACCACTGGGGCGGCTTCCTCGACTGCGTCAAAACGCGCAAGACGCCGGTGTCGTCCATCGAATCGGCGGTGCGGACGGACACGGTCTGCCACCTCTGCGACATCGCGATGCGCCTCGGCCGCAAGCTGCGCTGGGACCCGGTCGCCGAGCGGTTTGTCGGCGACGCCGAGGCCAATCGCCTGTTGACGCGCTCCTGGCGCAGCCCTTGGCACCTGTAACCCCGGCCGTTACTCAGTGAGACAGATGCTCGGCGGCTGACGACCGAACACCGTTACCTCTGAAACTTGTCGGCAACGTACTTGCGGAGCGGGCATTTGCAGACGTGGCCCCAGCCGAAGGCCGTGCGAAACTCGCACTGCGGGTGCGTATCGTCCATGCACTCGATCATCTGCCCGCCCGCAAAACTCATGACCTTGCAAAGGCTCTCGAGCCCCGATGTGTAGCATTCGAAGCCTTTTGAGCAGCTTGTACTGTTGATGATTTCCTCGATTTCCTGCCGGTCCCGCAATCCAAGTACCATGACGTCCATTCCTCAGTCATGCAAAGTCCCATGTTTGAGAGATTCACTTCTGAGGCGGTGCTTCTGCCCGTATTCGCGAAAAGCACAACGCCTCATGGCTTTTTCGGACGGCGGGCGGCAATTCAATCAGTTTCTTCTGTGACCTGTTTTGCTATCGCGACGCCTGCCGGGTTCAGTGCTGAAGCCGGATCAGGTACCAGGTCGTGGCCGGCTCACCCAGAGCGATGCGCCAGCCGTCAGGCGTTCTCGCAGCCGCGACCGGCTTTCCGAGGGGCTTGGCGCCGCCGTCGAGGGGAATGGCCTCGACCAACTTTGCGGATTCGATGCCTCGGAGCGTGATGAATCCTCTTACCGGCTCAATGGTGGTGGGCTCGGTCCCCCAATCGGTCAGAGAAGTCCTGCCATCGTTCCACTTCATGCCGGTGTTAGCCGCGCGGGCCGTCGTTGTGAGGAGCAGCCGGTCCGCCTGCGCGATCGGCTTGTCGTCCAGTGCGGTCAGGACGACCGAGCAGAACTCGTTTTCGATGGTCGCTGCGAGATTCTTGAGTGGCTCGACACGTTTGAGATGCCCGATGAATGCTTGGGACCGGTCCGTCTCCACCGTGACGAAGCCCTGTCCCTTTTGACCATGATGCCACGCGAGTTGACCCGTGTCGGAGATAATGGATTCCTTCGCGAATACATTGGGATAAGATCCGCCGGACGTCGTGAAGTCGCGTATGCGCGTCGCGTGCGTCAGGGCAAGGGCCGGGCTGAAGCCGGGCGTGAAGAACGGCCGCTCGGAGGAAGAGGAACGGATGCTCTCGCGCACTTGCTCGGGCGAATAGGACCGCCCAATGGTCTCTTTTGCCGGCTGCACGTCGCCGCGCAGGAACATGCCGGCCGCCGCGGCGATATTGGTCATCTTCACAGGGTCGGGACGAATCTCGAAATGGCTCGGCATCCGTGGCTCCCACCCGCCGGGAGCTTTGTGCTCGAAGGTGTAAAAGAACACGCCATCCCAGTCGTGAAACGCCGCATAGGCGGCGAGAATGGCAATGCCTTCACACGCGTACTCGTTGGGAAACGGGTGGTTGGTCTCGGAGACCGTGTAGGGTTTCCCCGTCGCGGCCGAACGCGATAACTGCACCACCGTGGAGTTCAGCGGCTCGTCCACCATCAGTGTGTTCTCGATGGAGAAGCCCTGCTTGCCTGTCTTGGGATCGGGGAAGTAGCGCGGGTGCTGCCAATAGACGTGGCCATCGATCACGTCGCATTGGGAAGTCGAGACCAGCAGTGGATAGCCGCTGTTGTAGTGATTGTGGTCGCTCGTGCCGACGACGAGAGACTTCACGCCGAGGTCGTCTTTGAGATACTTATACATGCCGCCGAAATACTCGTGTTCGAGATGCATATAGAACGCCGCCTCGGTGTGGAAGCGTTTGGCCGGGGCATCCTTAAATTGGGCCTTGGTCAAACGCGGGACCGGCTCGCCTTCCGCCACGCCCGCCATCTGCCGAAGCTCGCTCAAGTCCTGGGCACTGAGGGTCTCCTGCAACCACTTGTTGTATTTGGCCGTGAGCTGCTCGGCGTACGACGCCGTGATGTCGGTCCACGTGCCGGGATTTCTCTGGGTGCTCTTGCCCAGCAGCCGGTCGCTGAACCATGCCTCGACAATCGAGTTCTCATTGACCAGCTCGACAATGGCGACCGCCGGCTCATGCCGGTACTCGGCCCCGGTGTACGGATTGCGATGGGTCAGGAGCTGCTGGGCGTATTCCTTGTGCAACATCTGCACCTGCTCATCGAAGTAGTTCACGACCTTGGCAAAGCCGAGATATTCGTAGTCCCTCACGCCGTCGCCCCTGCGAAAGGTCCGCCCGACGTTGAGGTTCAGGTTCGTGTAAATGCCCCGTTTCTTCAACTCGGCGACGAAGCAATCGAGCTTGTCCAACTGGTTGGGATCGAGCGCCCGGGTGTCGTCCCGCCCTTTCACGAACACGCTCTCCGACCAGTTCGAATCAAGGAAATGGAACCGCACGCAGTTGATCCCGAACCGGGCCAGATGTGCCGCGACGACCGGTGCATCGCCCTGTGACGGAAAGCACGCGGCCCCGGTGACGTTGACGCCCCAAATCCTGAATCGTTTCCCCTCCGGCGTCACAAGGTGACCATCCCTGACCCCGACGGGCCCATCCTTGCCGGCGGGAGCCTCCAGGAGCCCCGACATATCAACCAGCGGAGCCGCGTTGTCTCGCCAATCCATAACGAACGGCTGCATCGCCACTTCCGCATCGGCCACAGCCGACATTGCGAACGTGACAAGCAGTGAGGTCACAAAGCATCTCATAGTCACATCCCTTTCATCCGTAGAGAGTAGAGTGGTCATCCGGTGATACCATACATGTCCCAACTCCCACTGACAATACCTCGCGAGAAGGCCTGTAACAGGCGGCCCGATTCCCGGCCTGCGTATCCGAGCCCGGCCCATCCGGGGTATTGGGGCCTGGAAGTTGGCTTTGTTTTCGCAGAGCAATGATTGATGCTTTTTCGTCATAACTCTTTTTCCAAGCTGCAGTTAGTGCTGATTCCGCCTGATAGGAATTGGCTTTGTTTTGCACAACGGGTCCGGCTTGTAGTGCCGCAGGGGGGCGTCTCTTCGTAGGTCGTGCGTCACCGCACGACATCTTCAGGCGAGCGGGGACGCTCGCCCCATGCGGGCAGATATGTGCGGAGAATTGGCTTTGTTTTTGCGGAGACACAACGCGTGCAGTCTTCTCATAACCCTTTTTCTGGACAATGGTTAGCGTTCGTCTTGCCTTTTTGAAATTGGCTTTGTTTTGCATAATTGCCTCCTCCTGTCGCGCCCGCTCGCTCCTCCCGAATGGAATGATGGAATCGCGGAATGATGTCAGCCACTGGCCGCCGCGCGAGGGGGATACGCTACGGAGTCTTTCGGCATTCCGCCGGTCGGCGAGGATTTGCGTCTCGTTGATCACTGACGACCCCTCCGAATCAACCATTTACGACCTGCTGTGTGGCTTCGGCTGGCCTTAACACAATTGCATCATATTCGTTGTGTATATATCATACTGTCCCGGCGGTCAGCGTCAAGCAAAATCCGGAGAATCTTGGGCCACCGAGAGTACAGAGGCGTTCCCAGAGACGGCGTCTTAACTTTGCGACTTCAAGGTAGGGAGAAATGGGGATATAAGGACCCTTCTTGCTGCTCTTCCGTTGCTTGTCCGGACGCGCAGCATTATCATAATTGCGGCAAGACTGCGACAGAAGACAAGAGGAGATGTCAACTTCTTGCACGGATGGCGACAGTCTGTGTTTCCCGCCTTATGCAGATTATATGGTTACTGTTAGAGGTACGCAATGCCACACGTGAAGGAGGTAGTCGTCAAGGACTGGGCGGGCTTCGAAGATGAAGTGACGCGCATTCTCGACGGTTTTACGGCAGGTCGTGCGTCCGGCAAAGGCTACATGTCTAATCCCCTCTTCCGGGGACAAGCCGATCATCGTTGGATGCTTGAAACCACACTCGAACGGTTTTCAGCCAGGGCGTGGTCCGTTAGTCGCTATTACCGACTCCTATTGTCTATTGCGCCTGCAGTCAGCTCACTGACCCAGAGAACATGGTCTCTTGACCCTCATCTGCAGATAGACGAAAGCTACCATGGCGCGCCACCTGGGTACGAATTCATGATTTACCTGCGTCATCACGGCTTCCCATCGCCGCTCCTGGACTGGACACGCTCGCCATATGTAGCCGCGTTCTTCGCGTTCGCTCCTCGGCCGCACTCGGGTAGTGAAGCGGTCGCTGTGTATGCCTTTCTTGAGTATGTTGGGCGCTCCAAAACATGGCTTGAAGACGGGCCCCGCATCATCGGCCTTGGACCGTATGCGATCACCCACGAGCGACACTATGCGCAGCAGTGCGAATACACGATCTGCAAGAAGAAAGACGGTGAGAGCTACCTCTACTGCAATCATGAGGAAGCCCTCGGTTCGGGTGAGGGTGTACAGGATGTCTTAACGAAGATCCTCATCCCAACGACTGAGCGAGGCCAGTTCCTGCGCAGACTTGAATCGATGAACATACACGCGTACTTACTGTTTCGAGATGAGACTGCACTCATGCAGATGCTCGCATATCAAGAAATTGAGAAACACGACGGCCTATAAGTACGGGCTTGGGTGTCCTGAGCGCCATTCCGGCCACTCAGCCTTAGAGTTCATCGTGGAGGGCAGAGAAGGCACGTCATTATGCTTTCTCGGAAAGGCGCGTCGGAGGGAAGAAATGAATCCGCAGATTGCGCAGATTGACGCAGATTCAAGAGACCCACAGACGCGTGCGATTATCGGCGCGGCGATGGAGGTGCATCGACAACTCGGCCCGGGTTTCCTGGACGCAGTCTATCAGGAAGCACTGACGATGGAATTGGCGGACCAGGCAATACCATTTCAGCGGGAAGTGGAACTGCCGGTCGACTACAAGGGCCGGCGATTGTCCTGCAAATACCGGGCCGATTTCCTGTGCTATGAAAGCATCATCGTTGAACTCAAGGCGCTGCAAGACCTCACCGGGGTCGAGGAAGCCCAGTTACTCAACTATCTGAAGGCTACGCGCCTGGAGCGAGGTTTACGGCTGAACCTCGGTCGTCCGAGCCTCGAATTCAAGCGATTCATCTTCCCGAATCTGCGCAAATCTGCGAAATCTGCGGACTGAACTGCCTTGGAAGGTCTTCCTCTGCGTCTCAGCGTCCCTGCTTGAGAATCAAAGGAAGGTGGGTTTTGGGCGGCTTGGCGATCACAGAGAATATTCGCTTGACGTTTAACACCGCGCGTTATATCCTTCTTCTATGATCCGGACCTTTCACAGTAAGGATGCACAGGCATTGTTTGAGGGCAAATGCCCCCGCCGGTTCAAGGCGATTGCACGCGTTGCCGAGCGCAAACTGCAGATGCTGGACGACGCTTATGCGCTCGAAGACCTTCGCGTTCCGCCCGGCAACAGACTGGAGGCTTTGCACGGAAGGCGCAAAGGTCAATGGAGCATCCGCATCAACGATCAATGGCGCCTGTGCTTTCGCTTCGAGGCTGGCAATGCCTTTGATGCTGAGATCGTCGATTACCATTGAGGAGACTGAACCATGAATGCGAAGAATAGGATGCGCCCCATTCATCCGGGCGAAGTTTTGCGTGAGGAGTTCCTCGTACCGTTGGGGATGAGCGCTCACGCACTGGCGCTGGAACTTAAGGTACCTGCCCCGCGCATCAATGAGATCGTGCGTGAACGGCGTGCCATTACACCTGATACGGCTCTGAGATTGGCACGCTACTTTGGAACAACGCCGCAGTTTTGGCTGAACCTGCAAACCAGTTATGATCTAAGAATGGCAGAACGACAGGTCGGTTTGAAGATAGCGAAAGAGGTTCATACGCGGCTTGTTGCATGATTCTGGCGAACCAAAAGGAGATATTGGTATGCAGAAGATTCGCACGGCGGTGGTGGGGGCGGGGTTCATCGGGCCGGTTCATGTGGAGGCACTCGGCCGGATCGGAGTCGAAGTCACCGGAATCCTCGGCGTGTCGAAGGCGGAGTCGGAATTGGCGATGAAGACGCTCGGCTTGCCGAAGGCGTACCAGGATTTCGACGAGGTCCTGGCCGACAAGAACGTGCAGGTGGTGCATATCGCCACGCCGAACCGGCTGCACTACGCGATGGCGAAGGCCGCCCTGAATGCGGGCAAGCACGTGATGTGCGAGAAGCCGCTGGCAATGAATTCGACGGAGTCTTCCGAGCTGGTGGAGCTGGCCTGGCGGGCGGGTCTGGCGGCGGGCGTGAACTACAATATCCGATACTATCCACTCAACATCGAAGCGGCCGACATGATGAAACGCGGCGACCTGGGCCGCATCTACTCCGTCTGCGGCAGCTACGTGCAGGACTGGCTGTTTCATCCGACCGACTACAACTGGCGCGTGTTGGCCGAGGAGGGCGGCGCGCTGCGGGCCATTGCCGACATCGGCACGCACTGGCTGGACCTAGTGCACGCGATTACGGGCCTGGAGGTGCAGACCGTCTGTGCCGACCTCTCGACCGTTCATCCCGTGCGGCAGCGGCCGCTGGGCGAAGTCGAGACCTTCAAAGGCAAGCAGGAGAAGCCGGCCATCAGGACGGAATCCATCGACATTGCGACCGAGGATTACGGCTGCGTGCTGCTTCGTTTCCACGGCGGGGCGAGGGGGTGTCTGTGGGTCTCGCAGGTGACGGCGGGCCGGAAGAATTGCCTGCGCTACGAGCTGGCCGGCTCCGAGCGGGCCTTGGCCTGGTGCAGCGAGCAGCCCAACGAAATGTGGATCGGGCATCGGGACAAGCCGAATGAGAGCCTGATTCGCGATCCGGCATTACTCGGCGACAAGGCCCGGCGTTTCACCAATTATCCGGGCGGGCATAACGAGGGCTTCCCGGACAGCTTCAAGCAGTGCTTCCGGGCCTTTTACGATTACATCAAGGCGGGCGACCTCGCCGCCCCCGCGACCTTCCCCACGTTCGCCGACGGGCACCGCGAGATTGTGCTGTGCGAGGCGATTCTGGAAAGTCACCGCCAGGGGCGATGGGTGCACGTGAAAGGAGGACGTTCATGAAGCTCGGATTTGTCAGTGCGATTTTGCCGGAGGTGCCGCTGGCGCAGGTCGTGGAATTTGCCTTTGAGGCGAGCTATTGGTGTGTGGAGCTGATGTGCTGGCCCAAGGGCAAGGCGGAGCGGCGGTACGCGGGCGTGACCCATCTCGACGTCGCCGCTCTGGGCCGCCGCGAGGCCTACAAGGTGCGCAGAATGCTGGAGAACTCCGGCGTGAGCATCAGCTCGCTCGGATATTACCCGAACTATCTCAGTCCCGATGCCCAGGAGGCGAAGCGGGTGCTGGACCATTTCAAGAAGGTCATCCAGGCGGCGGCCCTGCTCGCAGTGGGGCGTGTCACGACGTTCGTCGGCCGCGACTGGACCAGGACCGTGGACGAGAACTGGCCGCGGTTCCTGAAGGTCTGGAAGCCGCTGGTGAAGTTTGCCGAGGACCGGGATGTGCGGATCGGCATCGAGAATTGCCCCATGCTGTTCACGAACGACGAGTGGCCGGGCGGCAAGAACCTGGCGACCAGCCCGAAGATCTGGCGCCGCATGTTCGAGGACATCCCCTCCGACCACTTCGGGCTCAACTACGACCCCTCTCATCTGGTCTGGCAGCAGATGGACTATATCAAGCCCTTGTGGGAGTTCAAGGACCGCATCTATCACATCCACGCCAAGGATGTCCGCCTGGATCGCGATCGGCTCAACGACGTGGGCATCCTCGCCACCCCACTGCAGTATCACACGCCCAAGCTGCCGGGGCTGGGCGAGATCAACTGGGGCCGCTTTTTCTCCGTGCTGGGCGACATCGGTTACGCCGGACCGGTCTGTGTGGAGGTCGAAGACCGGGCGTATGAAGGCTCGCTGGAGACACGCAAGGCCGCCCTGCAACAGAGCGCACGGTTTCTGCTGCAGTACATGCCGTGAGCGCCGGGCTGGGTGAATAGGTCCCATTCGTCCCGTAGGTCCTATTGGTCCTATTCGATTCTTGACAGGAGCATGCGATGGATTACACGTATCAGGATATCGCCAAGATGATCGATCATTCCTTGTTGAACCCGACCCTGACCGACAAGGACCTGGAGCAGGGTTGCCGGCTTGCCCTGAAGTATGACACGGCGAGCGTCTGCATCATGCCGTACTACCTCAAGAGGTGCGCCGAGATTCTCCAGGGCAGCACGGTAAAAGCGAGCACGACGATCGGCTTTCCGCACGGCGGGCATACGACGGCGATCAGGCTCGCCGAGGCCCAGCAGGCTCTTGCCGACGGCGGACAGGAGCTGGATATGGTCGTCAACATCAGCAAGGTCCTCAGCGGCGATTGGGATTACGTCCGCTCGGATATCGCCGCGGTGATCAACGCGACGCATGAGAAGGGCCAGAAAGTCAAAGTCATCTTCGAGAATTGCTACCTGAACAACGAGCAGAAAATCAAGCTGTGTGAAATCTGCGGACAGCTTGGTGCGGATTGGGTGAAAACCTCAACCGGCTACGGCACCGGCGGGGCGACCATCGAAGATCTTAAGCTGATGCGGCAGCATGCGCCCAAACACGTGCAGGTCAAGGCGGCCGGAGGCGTCCGCGATCTCGACAAGCTCCTGGAGGTGCGTGCGCTCGGTGTCACGCGGGTGGGTGCGACTCGTACGGCGGACATTCTCGACGAGTGCAAAAGGCGGCTGGGCATGGCGCGCTGACGCCGGCCTTTCCGCTCCTAAGAAACTGAGTGCTCGGGTGCCATATCTACGCTCGCGTAGACATGTTTCGTGCGATGGGCAAGGCATGCTTACGCCAGCGCAAGGTGGACGCGCGGCTCACGACTCGGAAGCACTCCTGGCCTTTGATTGTCATTTCGACCAAGGCCGGAGGCCGCGTGGAGAAATCTGGCTGCGAAGGGGCGCTACGTCGGATTCGAGGCCGGATGTCTCGACTACGCTGCGCTTCGCTCGACATGACAAACGGGACGAGAGTTCGTCGACTTGCCTAATGAGATTCGATGGGCTCTTCGATCTCGGAAAGCGTGACGTTGGGATCGTGCTTGTCAAAGTCCCAGACAGTGGTGACGCCGCTGCTTTCCTTGACGACGCAGACCTTGTGGAGGATGAACTTCTGCCCGTCCCAGATCCAGCGGTCCGCGACTTCGCCGTAGAGAACGTCCTTGTAGTTCAGGCCGTCGCAGTTTCTGGCATCGACGACGCCGATCCGCCTGAACTTGGGCTGGGCCGGGACGGCCGGTGCCGTGGCATCGGGCGCCGAAGCGGTGGCGGCCCCGGCGGACGCTGTGGCATCCGGCGAGGACGGAGACGATGGAGATGAGGAAGAAACGGCGGATTGCGGCGACCTCGACTCAGGTTGAGTTTCCCGCGTTATTTGCCCGGTGTCGAGGCGGACTTCCGCATTTCCGGACCTTGGCGCGCGGTTCCAGAACAGCAGGACCAGCAGCGCCGCTGCGACAATGAACAACTCCAGTCTGGTGGTTTGTGAGAACATGTTCGACAATCCTACTGGTGGCTCGTCATCCGCCGCTTTCCTTCCGATAATCGTGGCGATCCCGAAACAACAGGGCGATACACGATCCCGTCGTAGAATATCGGCAATTTCCGGGCCTCAGTTAAACTATACCTAATAACCGCGGTCGAGCCAACCGGCCTTCGTGCGGGTGGGGACTATTGCTTGCCGGATGGGTTCGGCATGTGGGGTTCGGCGGGACCGAAGTAGTGGAGAGGGGGGTGCGGCCCCTCGCTGATGGTGAAGTAGCCGGTGCCCGTGCTGTCAAAGCAGATGGCCTCGCCCTGGGGCTCGTCCATCAGCGGCAACGACAGGTGCTTATCGGAGAAAGCCCGCCACAAGGGCACGCGGGCAGGGCGTTCCCACAGGGAGGCGTTGAACATGCTCCGGACAATCACGCGCCGGCCGTCGGGTGAGACGTCGCCGCCCGTAGCGAAGCCCCACGGTAGAACGGCGACCCGCTTCATCTCGGTTCGCTGTGTCGTCGACTGTGGGAAGGCGGCGAGGTACACCTTTGAGAATATCTCACGCTTGGAGATGATGTAGAGATCCCGCGTCAACGGATCGACGAGGAGTGTCTCCGCGTCCCGCGGCCTGTCCGGGTAGGTGAGTCGGATGGCATCCGCCGGCCCCGCGGTCATCGTGCCGAAGGGAGCGGCCGCATCCACCTTCGGCTCCGCCACCCGGTAGACAATCACCTCGGGGTACTTGCCGCGATTATCTCCGATGTCGCCGATATAGAGAACCTGCCGATTGGGATCGGGGCCCGGGCCGATCGCGATGTCTTCCCAATCCCGTGCGTTCGCACCGGCGATATTGCACACGCCGAGGAACTCTGCCTTCGCGTTGATCGCATAAACCCGGGCGGCATCGCCGGAATCATTATGCACCCAGAGCACGCCGGGATTCTGCCGGCTGGCCACTATCCCCGAGGCTTCGGCCACGAGCTCGCTGTTCACTACCCCCATCCGCCGGCCGGCCGCGAACTCGCCGGATTTCGCGAGCGCGGCACACGAGCAATTCACTAACACCAGCGATAAGATGACGTAGATGCAAGCACGCGGTTCGAGAATCATTGGCTCAACTTCTCATCTTTTTTAGCGTAATCGTTCTCTTCGACTGCGGTTCACCTGCATTCTACCCCGCGCCGTCCCCGCAGACAATCCATCGCTAAGCGGTCTGGTCGTGCGTGCGCGACTAAGTTTGGTGAACTCGTGCCCCGGTTTTGTCATCCTGAGCGACAGCGAAGGATCTGGCCACGGATCTGTACGTGGACTTGATGCGCCGGGAGCTTTTCCTACGATGCCCAGATGCTTCACTTCGTTCAGCATGACAAATGTAGTCGGCCCGTCCGCGACAAAATGTAGCCGCACACAGCGGTCTGGTTATGCCTTCAAAAGTGCTGCCGCCTGTGTTAGAATCCATTAGCTGTTCCGAAATCCGAAAGGAGGTCTCGATGAGCAGAGCACAGTTCGCATGTTGCAGCGCGCGTGACGTGAATCGGCCGGCCACTTCTTACTCGCCCGGCGTTATGCTGTGGGGTCTTCTCCTGCTTGGTGCGGCCGGCGTTGCAGGGGCACAGGCGACGGACCAACCCTACGTCCGCGTCAGCCCGCGGGACCCACATTACTTCGAGCTGTCGGACGGGCGGCCGTATATCCCCATCGGACTGAATATGATTGCCCCGCCCGGCGGCCGGGAGAAAGAGGCGCTCGCCCAAATGGAAACGTGGATGCGCAAGCTTTCGGAGAATGGCGGCAATTTCATTCGCATCTGGCTGAGCAACGATTTCTTCGACGTGGAGCACGCCAGGAGCGGGGTGTACGATGAGGGAAAGGCCGAGCGCATCCGTGCGGTGCTCGCATTAGCCCGCAAGTACGACATCCGCGTGAAAATGACCCTGGAGCATTTCCGCCACCTCGGCGACGGCAGCCAGCGCTGGGCCGCCAAGCCGATTCATGCCGCGTCCAATGACGGACCGGCAAAAGATATTGTCGATTTCTTCGCCAGTGACGCCTCGCGCGAGCAGTTCAAGGCGAAACTCAGTTGGTACTCGAAACAGTTCGGCGACGATCCGACCGTATTCGCCTGGGAGCTTTGGAACGAGTTCGATGCGGTGCAGAAGATGGGGGCCGCCCCGATGTGGGTCGAGGGCTCCGGCGTGGCGCGGGATTGGACGCAGACGATGCTCGCCGCCTTGCACGAGCGATTCCCGAAGAACCTGGCCGTTCAGAGCCTGGGCAGCTTCGACCAGGAGAGCAAGACGCAGCAGTACCGGTCGCTCTGCTCCATCCAGGGCAACGACATCGCGCAGGTGCATCGTTACCTCGATCTGGGAGCGCGTCTGGAAGCCTGTCACGGCCCGGTCGATGTGCTGGCGGCGGATGCCGTGGCGACTTTGCTCGGGTTCGATTCAGGCAAGCCGGTCCTGCTGGCCGAGAGCGGGGCGGTCGAGCCGAGCCACAGCGGCCCATTCAAACTCTATGGCCAGGACAAGGCGGGCATCATTCTGCACGACGTGCTGTTCGCGCCGTTCTTCGCCGGGGCGGCGGGGCCGGGACACTGCTGGCATTGGGATGGCTACGTGGCCAGGAACGATCTTTGGCGCCATTTCGGGCGATTCGCTCAGGCTGTGAAGGACATCGACCCGCCCGCCGAGCAATTTCGGCCCATCCGCATCGAGCATCCACGGCTGCGGATTTACGCCTTGTCGGGCCGGCACACGCTCCTCGCCTGGTGCCGTGACATGGAGAACACGTGGAGGACCGAGTTGGCCGAGGGCAAGCCCCCTGAGGACTTGAAGGGCCAGTCGATTACTTTGCCTCAGGGGATCGCGCCGGTGCCGGTCGCGCACGTTCATTTCTACGACCCATGGACCAACACATGGTCCGAAGGCAAGGTCCAGGACGGCAAGCTGCCGCTGCCCGCGTTCAGCCGGTCCATCGTCTTTCGCATAGAGCGATAAGCACCGGCCGGCGCGGCATGCATTTGTACAGACGCAAAATCTCGCGTCCCCACGTATCCATAGAGGTTTGTTGACTCTCAGGTTCTGAGATGGTTTCTTCCCATATCGGGTGCCATGCTTGGGACCCCTTACGCTTGCGTAAGCACGTCTTGTCTATCGGATCGAGCATGTCTACGTGAGCGTAGACATGGCACCCAGGCAGTTGGTTTCTTAAGAGCCTCTAACACAATGAGTCTGGCGCGGCATGCACTCGCCGCCCTCGCAAACGCGGACCCGCCCGACGCGACTCTGTCATTCCTGCGCAGGGGTGACAGGCCTGTGCCTGTGGAGGCAACGACGGCAGCGCCTGACCATGGGCCTATTCTGTTAGAGGTTCTTAAGGAGGAACTTGGTTTTGCGCGGCGGGGCGGTTATCATACCGTGCGGTGTGACAGTTCAGGGTCAAGGCAACCGGAGCACGGCACATACGGGAGGTCGATATGAGAACGCGTAGAGAGACCGGCAGCAGCTCGATGGAATCCACGTGTCAGCTTTCGCGGCGGGAGTTCCTGGGGACGTGCACCGCGTGTGCCGCGGGATGGGCGGCGGCATCCGTATTTGCCGCGACGCCCGCCCTGGGGCAGACGATGCCGGAGTGTCCCAAGGCCAGAGTGAGACTGGTCTTCTCGCATATCCCGCCGGGACAGCCGACGTGGCCGAACATCGGGTACGACTATGAGCACCGCAAGAAAGAGCTGACGCAGAAGCTGGAAAAGGCGTGCCCGGACGTCGAGTTTCTGCCCGTGACGGTGCGTGATGCCGAGACGGCCAAAAAGCTCTTCGAGCCGGACAAAGACGTGGACGGCTATCTGTGCTGCACGGTGGGCATCTGGACCGGGGTGCCGCAGGCGGTGGCCGCCCTGGGCCGGCCGACGATCTTCGTGGATGACCTGTACGGCGGCTCGGGCGAGTTCCTGGTCGCGTATGCGGCGGCCCGGCGGAACGGCTGGAAAGTGGCGGGGGTCTCTTCGAATAACTTCGACGACGTGGTGGCGGCCGCCAAGTGCTTCTCGTGCCTGAAGAAGCTGCGCTACTCCAATATCCTGCGGATCGGCACCGGCTTCGGCTGCTCGCCGGAGGGGGTCGAGAAGGTCTTCGGGACAAAGACGGTATACAAGGAGCACAGTGACCTGAACAAGTACTACGAGAAGGCGGACACGGCGGAGGCCCGCAAGTGGGCCGAGCGCTGGATCGGACAAGCTGAGGAAGTGGTCGAGCCGTCACGAGAGGAAGTCATCAAGTCGGGCGCGATGTACCTTGCCATCCGGGAGATGATGAATGAACACAAGGCGCAGGCGGTGACCATCAACTGCCTGGGCGGGTTCTATGGTGGTCTGATCACGGCCTATCCGTGCCTGGGCTTTTTCCAGCTCAACAACGATGGCTACGTCGGGGCGTGTGAATCCGACCTGAAATCGACCATCACGATGCTGCTGATGGGCTATCTGACGGGCCGGCCGGGCTTCATCTCCGATCCGGTCATCGACACGTCCAAAAATCAAATCATCTATGCACACTGCGTGGCGCCGAGCAAGGTCTTTGGACCCGACGGCAAGAGCAATCCGTACCACATTCGCAGCCACTCGGAGGACCGCAAGGGAGCAGCCATACGATCTCTCATGCCGCTGGGCGAGATGACTACGACACTGGAATTTGACCCGGACAAGAAGCAGGTCCTCATGCACCGGGCGAAAACCGTGGAAAACATCGATGAGGACAAGGCCTGTCGGACGAAGCTCGCGGCCGAGCCCGTGGGCGATATCAACAAGCTGTTCAACTATTGGGACACCTGGGGCTGGCACCGCGTGACCTTCTACGGCGATCTGAAGCGCCCCGTCGAGCACATCGCGGCCCTGCTCGGCTTCGAGGTTATCCAGGAGGCATAGGAAAGCTTTCGCCCCGGACGTGTGGCTTGTCGATGTTGGGTGCCATGCTTACGCTCGCGTAAGCATGTTTCCGGTCCAGCGTGTCCATGCAAGGGTATGATCTCTGATTATCAGCCGAAGAGGTCCTTGCGGCGCCGCAGCTCGGCCAAGACCTCCTCGGGCGGCGCACCGGGCATGCCTAGTGCGGCCTTTATTCGTGGACCGTTCGCCAACAGGAAGAGGTTGGCCGCTTTCTCCTGCGCGATCGTGGACGGGACCGTGGGCCGGCCATATTCGACGAGCTTTTGCACCTCGGCGAGGCGCTCCCGGAGGCGCCGGTTGTCCGGGTCGATTGTCACGGCAAATTCATAGTTTTCAAGTGTGTAGTCGTGCCCGCAATAGACGAGGGTATCCGCGGGCAGGGCGACCAACTTCCGGAGCGACTGCCACATGGTGGCCGCGTCGCATTCGAGGAGCCGGCCGCAGCCGCCGACGAAAAGTGTGTCGCCCGTGTACACAATCCCGCGCTGCTCGTTGTCGGCAGGAACGTAATAGCAGACGGATGTGCGTGTGTGCCCCGGCGTGGCGATCACATGGATTCGGGTTCCGTCGAAGGTCAGGACGTCGCCGTCCGCTACGGTACGATCGGTCGCGGGCATCAGTCTGCGATCGACCCCAATCACCTCGCAGTGGGTTTTCGACCGGAGATCCGCCGCACCGCCGACATGGTCCCAATGATGGTGGGTCGCCAGGACGGCAACCAGAGCGAGATTGTGCTCCTGCATCGTGCCAAGCACCGCGGATGCGTCGCCCGGGTCCACGGCCAGCGCGCGACCATTGCCGCAGGGATGCAGGTAGATGAAGTTGTCACCCAGAGCCGGGATGGTAATCACTGTCGTCACGATATGGGTCCCTCACCGACCGCTTCGATGACTTTCTTCGCCTCGTCCGCACCCACGATCCATTCGAGCCTCTGCCTCGTCCAGTCTGCCTCGTCGTCGAAGCCGGCTTTTCGATAGAACCGATAGAGGGCGGCATAGCGCCGGGCCACATCGAACCCGATGCTGTGGTGGAGCTTGCGCAGGTCCACGGGGCACTCGTGCATCGGTCGGGCATCGCTCTCGGCCAGGTGGTTCGAGCCGTTGAGCACGCAGCGGAAGTGGATGCAGTGCAGCAGGCCGAACATATGGCCTGTCTCGTGGACCAGGACCTTGCCGCTTCGTCGCAGGAGAATCTTGTCGTAGTCCTTGCCCCGCGGCTCGCCATAGAATGCCGGATCGTACCGTGCAAAGCTGTACACGCCGACCCGCTCGCGCAGACTCGCCTGCCCGAACACGAAATTCCACGACGGCTCCGGATACAGGTCCTCCATCGTGATTCCGAGGAGGCAAAAGGCATCGTTCGGGACCATTTTGCGCAATCTCTCCAGGATATCCGTCGTGAGGAGCTGGCGGTTGGCCGTTATCGGATTGCGGCGGGTGGTGATGTTCTGCCCGCTCAGACTCAGCGGCGGCAGCACTCGAACTTCCATCGCAAAATACGCGGCGGCGTATTCCCGGAGCATATCGACGGGCGGTGCTTCGCCTTTCGGGAATTCCCCCAGCGGCTGCAGGTAGATGATGCTCCTTTTCTGGTCCGGCCGGTTCGGTCCCGATTGCACAAACTGCGCGAAGGTCTGACCCGGCTCCGGATGTGCCGCCAGCCAGTCATGCGGCCCGGGCACCGGCAGCGGCTCGAAATCATCCGCCGGGTCCAGCGCCTTTTTCAGAACCTGTGGCAGACCCTCCGCAGACCCGATCGCCTGCCGCCTTTGCTTTTCACCTGGTGTCTCGAAACCCATAACACTCACCACCCCAAGCAGCACCGAAGCCGTGGCGAGCCAGCCCATGCGGACCCTGTTCTCTCGCAATCTGCCCATTATCCTTAGAACCTACCAGCCGCATCCTCGCGCGTCAAGCAGAGATGCAGGATCTGGCGTCGCGATGACTCTGGACATTGTGCAGTCGGGCTCCACAAAAGCCGACGCCCGACATGTGGTCGGGCGTCGCTCGTCTGGGAGGACGTTCGCACGAATGTCCTCATTCCTGCATAGGCCCTCGACGAAAGGGATCAAAGGCCGGACGGTCGTCAAAAGCCATAGACAACGCGGAGTTGTTCGTTCGTAGGCATCCCGGCGTAGTACTCGCCGCGGGGGCCGATGTACCAGCGACCCTCGCGCGTAAGCTTCACGGACGTCTTGGAGCCGTTCGAGTTGGTGATCCAGACCTCGACCGGGCCGTTCTCGACAATCACGGGCGGCACGACTGCCGGACGGTGCACGATGACGGTCTCGACTCTCTGCTCGGGCGGGCACCCGATACGGACGAACCGCTCGCGCCACGGACGAGTGACCACCACCTCTCGGTGCACCACCGGAGGACGGCGATGCTCCACGACCGGCCCGCCGATCCAGACGCCCCAACCGTGGGACCCGATGACCACCCCGGCGGAAGGGCCGCGGACCTCGCTCGCCTGCGCACGCGCTCCGAGCCCGAGGGACAATACCAGAATCCCCGCCACACTCGCCAGTAATAGTCTTTGCCGTTTCATGGTCGTATCCTTTCCTTGATCCAATCGACGTCAACCACAGTCTCGGGCACCCCAACATCACGGCAGCTTCAATGGCCTGCTCGTCCGACCGGCCCCGGCCCATCTGCACCGGTCCATTGTTCTTACCCTTCACCTAATAAAGGCCGCAGGAAGGCCGCCGGTAACGTTTTGGGAGTGCGCAAAGCCTGGTGTGGGAGTGTGCGTGCCCGGCCGCGGGCGCCGCAATGGAGTGGGGGAAAAAACCGGGGCCTGCGTCGGAAAGACACAGGCCCCGCATTCGTGCTGCGTGCGACGGATGCATCAACGAGCCGACCGGCCATCGTGCATTCGCCGCGTCTGACTGCTTCACAGGCTACTGGCCGGAGGCAGCCTTGATCACGCGGATGTCATCGACGTAGATCAAACCGGCGCCGTCCTGGGCCGGACTCGCAGGATTCCCTACCCCGATGGTCATCTTCTTGACCTTGCTCAGGCTCACGCCGGCCGAGGTGAACTCACTGAGCGGGATGCTCCACGGCGTCCATTCCGTGACGTTCACCGCCAGCGGATCGGCATTCGTGACCGCCTTGGACTTGCCGGCGCTATCCTCGACCACGACGTACAAAGGCTGCGGGCTGTTGCCCGGGTGGTCCACACCGACCTCGGCCATCTGCCAGGAGCCGGTGCCGTTGGTGGCCGCCACGCCGGAGAACTTCGACGTGGTCACCAGGGCGGCATCATGGCTGGTCAGGCATAGACCGATATAGATGCTGCCGGACATCAGAACGTTCGTCGAGGTGACCGTGCCGTCCGTGTTCTTCATGTCGGTCCAAGTCTTGCCGTCGGCCGAGTACTGGGCCGTAAAGGCGTCGCCCGTGCGGGTGAGCTTGACCCACACCGGAATCTGCACACTGGCCTGCTGGACCTGGCCGCAGTTGGTGTCGCTGGCGATCTGCCGCCAGCCGAAGGACACACCCTGTCCCGGCGTCGCCACCATGTAGGCCATCTTGGAGCCCGGATCGAGGCTCTCGCGGATCATGACACCCGCCTTCGCCCAACCGTTGGTGTTGCCGAGGCTCTCCACTTTGGCCACGATGGAGCCGTTGCCGCTCAGACGCTTACAGGCAAAGCGGAACTCATCGGCGGCGTTCCAGATATCCGCGCCGGAGGCACTCATCAGGAACGTGCCCGGAGGATTCTCCACGTAGTCGACCGGATTGCCCCGGAGGTAGAGCACCAGGGTATCGACGGCATTGAGCGTCCAGTTCTGCACGGGCGAGAACTCTCTCTCGGCCTCGGCATAGAAGGGCGACCGGGTGTTGTTGTAGTCGATCGGCATCGACTGCCGGCCGGCATGGACGATGCTTTGCTCGGCAAACGGCGGGTCCCAGTGACCGACCGTGGACGTCGTCTGGTTGGTCAGGCCATCGATCCAGGTCTCATAGATGCGCGTGCCCGTGTCTTCCTCGTCGTTGTAGCTCTCGAAGTTGTCCACGACGATGAAGTTGGCCGTGGTGAAGCTCCACACGGAGCCCTTCCACGGGCTGTCGGCCTCAGCCGGGTTGACCTCGTCGATGCGCCAGTAGTAGGTCTTGCCCCACTCCAGCGTCGGTGGATCGAAGCTCGTTGCGTCGGTCGCCTGTTGCCCGCGATAAACGCCGGAGCTGGCCGTCGTGGCGTTGGCCACCGCCTCGGGGTCGTCACCGAAGTACACGTCGTGCTTGGTGGCCTTCTCGCCGGCGCCCCAGAGGAGGGTCACATCCTGCGGGACATCGACGGCATCCGGGGCCGGATTCATGGCCCGGGCCCGCAGCGGGGGCTGCAGCGAGCCGGCCCGGATGAACTGACGGGGCAGACTCGGTGTCTCCCAGGATAACTGGGCGACCGCACTGCCGGTGTTCTCGTAGTACTCCATCCGGAGGGAGTAAATCGCGGGCTTCAGCGCGATGGGCTGGCTGGTATCCGTCACAACGGTGTGGCCGGTCCAGTTGTCGATGATCAACTGGTCGTTGAGGTACAGACGAACGCCCTCATCCGAGCTCGTGACGAACGTGTAGGTGTCCGCGACCGCGATTTCGAGGTCCGCGGTCCACAGGCATGAGAACTGGTCGGTGCTGACGGCCGGATCGGGCGAGCCTTCGCCGCGAACGGTGCTATCCGGCCAGGTGAAATCGACCTGGCTTTCGATGCGGGTGGCAGCCGGGATCCCGAGCGGGGTCATGCCGTTGAAATACTCCCCTTTGATACCGCCGCCCGGGCCCATCGTGGTGAAACTCCAAACATCGCCAGCGGATTTGACATCGGCGGCGGTGTACTCATCCACGGCCCAGTAGTACGTGGTGGCCGGTGCCAGGACGCCCGTGGCGTACAGCGGCACGATCAGGCTGCCTTTCGAGGCGCCGGCATCACGGTTGGCGACCGCGTCGCGGTCCGTGCTGAAATAGAGGTCGTGCCTGGCGGCGTCCTGGCCCAGGTTCCACTTCAACGTGGCATTGGGATCGATCCACTTATCGCCGCTGCGCGGGTTCGGGCTATAAGCGTTCGTGGGCGCCACAGTGAAGCTCCACACTTCGCCCGTGTGAATGGTGGTGGCGTCCTTCTCGACCTCGTCGACCCGCCAGTAGTAGGTCACGCCCGGTTGCACGCCGAAGGCATGATAGTACATCGTGAACATTTGCCGGCCCATGAGTTGCTCCGGCCCGAGGTCGGGCGTCGTGCCGAAGTACACATCATGCCAGAGGGCGGTCTCGCCGGGCGTCCAGATCATCAGGGGCATGGACACGCCCGTGGCGCCGTTCGCCGGCTCGGGCTTGCGGGCCAGGTACTGGTAGACGCGCTCCGGCGACAGATATTGCGCGGGCACGATTTGCTGGGCGATCCCCGGACCGGACCAGTACAGCTCCATCACGGCATCGCCGCCGTTCTCATAGAACTCCACGGTGATTCCGTACTTCTTGCCTTTTTCGAAGGCGATGGGCGGGCTGTAGTTCCAGGTCGCACTATGGTCACTCCAGTTATTGATGATGAGCTCGTCGCTGAGGTAGACGCGGACGCCGTCATCCGTGCGGGTGGCAAACCGGAAATTGCCGGTCTCCGGCGCGGTCACGCCTCCGGACCAGCGGACGGAGAAGGTGTCCGCTCCGACGGTGGGATCCGGGGCAGCGCCGCCCCAATTGAAGTTGACGTTTTCGATGCGGGTCAGCACCGGTGCGCCGGTCAGGGTCATGCCTGTGAAGTACTCTCCCTTCAAGCCTTGGCCATAAACGGCGGCACAGGAGAACAACAGGAGCCCGATGATTAGAAGTGACTTGAATTTCCTCAACATTGTGGCCCTCCTTTCAGGTGGAGGCGCAGGATATTGCGTCTCCCCAATATTGTGTTGTCGTTCCCGGCCACGTACCAGGAACCGTCCCCACCCGGGTCACTTTGTTGCGGATTAGCAGCCTCCAACGGCCTCTGGCCCGCTGCGTCGGCCCACGCGCGACGCACCAACCGGATATCCGCAGCCAGTGAATCGGGACTTCTTCCGCCATCCCTGCAGAACAAACACCTCCTTTCAGGCAGAGACGCAAGACGTTGCGCCTCTGCAATGCTCCGCGTTATGCCAAGAGGAAATCAAAATCAATTATCGCGAAAGCAGAATGCCCGGCGTGCGGGCAGAACCTCCTGTTTTCCTTCTGCATTTTGGTCTTCGATGTCCTCAGGTCAAATTCTCCTTATACCACATCGGCTTTCAGGGGTCAAGGGGCCGGTAGGGATTTTCCGCTTGCCGAGCGACCCTTGCGGCTCGATTTCCAGCACGAATCCGCCAGGACTTCCATAGAATCGGGGCCTGCGCCACCGGGACGCAGGCCCCGAATTCCTACAATTTGTGCCGGAACGCCCCGAGGGGACGTTATCCCATCCCGGCCTTCCCGTAACGGCTTTCGCTGTTACTTCAGCACGCGGATGTCATCGATGAAGAGCTTCCCGGCGCCGCCCGCCACGGGCTGCTTCCGGTCGCCTACGCCGATGTACACCTTCTTGACCTTGCTCAGGCTCACGCCCGTGATATCACTGAGCGGAATCTTCCACTCGGTCCAGGCGGTCACGTTCACCGCGCCCGGATCCGGATGGGTGATGACCTTCGACTTGCCGGCGCTGTCCTCGACGACAAAATACAGCTTCTCCGTGCTGTTGCGTGTCAGGCCGATTTCCTTCGTCTGCCAGTCGCCGCTGACACTGCCGGTCGTCTTGACATTGTCGAATTCGAAGGTACGGTACTGACCCGCGGCATGCGACGTGACGCACAGGCCGATGTAGGCCGGGGCCGTCATGCTGATGAACTGGCCCGTGCCCTCCTGGGTCCAGGTGGTCCCATTGGCCGAAACCGAGGCGGTGAATGTATCGCCCTTGCGCTCGATCTTGACCCAGTACGGAGGCGCTACGGCCGGCACGGCGCCATCACTGCTCGCCGAGTCCAGGTCGGCCGCGAGACGATACTGGAAACTGCGGCCATTGCCGTCGCCACCGGTCATGTCCATCGAGGCATGCACGGAGCCGGCATCGAGGCCGTCGCGAATCATGACGCCGCCCTTGGCCCACCGGTTGGAGCCGGTGCCGTTACTGCTGACGCGGGCGACGAGCGAGCCGTCGCCGTTCAGGGTCTTGTAGACAAAGGTGAACTGATCGGAGGTGCCCCAAATGTCGGCGCCCTCGCCGCTCACCGTGAACTTGCCGGCGGTCTCCACGACGGAGGCGACGGAAGCCGCATAGCCGCGGAACCACAGGCTCAAATTGTTTACGTCACCAACCGTCCAGTTCTGCACGGGCGACAACTCCAGCTCGGCCTCGCTGTAGTAGGGCGAGTTGATGTTGTTGTAGTCCATCGGCATGGACTGCGTGCCGCCGTGAATAATCGTCTGCTCGGCGAAGGGAGGATTGAGGTTCCCGACCGTCGAGCCGTTCGCGCCGGTCGCCCAGCCATCGAGCCAGAAATCGAAGATCCGGGTAGGTTCCGCATCCGTGTAACTCTCGAAATCATCCACGAGGATACAGGTCGCAAAACTCCAGACTTCCCCGGTCTGGACCGTGCCCGCGGCATCAATCTCGTCCACGCGCCAGTAGTAGGTCGTGGCGCCCTGGAGCTCGCCCGGCGCGAAGTTCGGGTCTTTCAGCACGCCCTTGTCGGCGTCGGGGGTCCCCTGGGCGACCGCGTCGGAATTATCACCGAAATACAGATGATGCTGGACCGCGGCCAGACCCGGCATCCACGTCAGCATGGCCTTGGGCGAAACGGTTTGGTCGCCGTTGACCGGCTGGGGATAATACGCCGTGACGGCCTGCATGACAAAGCTCCAGACGGGGCCGGCATGGGTGGTGACTCCGTCCGCCTCCGTCTCGACCACCTTCCAGTAGTAGGTCATGCCGGGCTCAGTGCCCAGGACGTGGTAATACATGGTGAACATCTGCATCGGACTGACGAG
>Ga0315291_10000413_pt1 | contig 56176 bp, 47 predicted proteins | sample YL17G12_20_MG_FD_203070 | JGI IMG/M metagenome (GOLD analysis project Ga0315291, IMG submission 203070) | Sediment microbial communities from Yellowstone Lake, YNP, Wyoming, USA - YL17G12_20 | ecosystem: Environmental > Aquatic > Freshwater > Lake > Sediment | place: USA: Wyoming | collected... | reverse complement strand
TCGGGATAAATAAGCAAGACCAAGGGCAATATGAAACACCGAGGGAAGTCGATTTTATCACCGGTTGCGCATTCTTTATAAGAGCCGAAGTGCTTAATAAAATAGGGCTTTTTGATAACGATTATTTTTATAGTTACGAGGATGTAGACTTGAGCTTCAGGATAAGAGATGCCGGATATAAATTGGTTTTTGTTCCAAGATCGGTGGTCTACCATAAATTTGCGCGGGCTTTGGGAGGGAGGTTTTCTCCTGTCTATATATATTATCGGGTGCGCAACAGCCTTTTATTCGATATCAAGAATAAACAACCAAAAATACATTTTATTTTTCATCTTTTTTTCATGCCAATCAAACATGTTGTTTATGGTGCGCTGACCGGGAATTTCAAAGGTGTTAGGGCGGCGCTGCGCGGCCTTGCTGATTTTCTGGCTGGAAAATACGGCAAAGGATCGGTACCTGCCTGCCGGTAGGCAGGAATGCGTAACATATTGATCTTGCTTATAATAAGGAATAGGATATGGCAGAAATAACTGATGTTTCAATAATAATGCCGGTAAAAAACGGCGGGGAATATTTGCCCTCCAACCTTTCCAGCATATTTTGCCAAATGACTAAATTATCATTTGAAGTAATATGCGTTGATTCTGGATCAACAGACAACAGCTTGGATATCATTAAAAAGTTTAATATAAGATTAGTTCAAATTAAACCGGAAGAATTTAAACATGGCGCGACAAGGAACATGGGGGCAGGAATGGCCAAAGGCAAATATCTGGTTTTTATAAATCAAGATGCGGTACCTGTAAATAATAATTGGCTGGAGAACTTAGTATCCCCCTTGATAACGAATAATGAAATCGCCGGTGTTTACAGTATGCAAATTCCAAGGCCTGACTGTTATGCGTTCGTCAGAAAAGAGATTGATGATACCTTTAATGATAAGGAACATATTGTCACGGGGATTGATTATAAAAAAGGTGGTTATTTTAGGCGCAGGAAAATGATCTTTTTTTCAACAGTCAGCGCCGTGATACGCAAGGATGTCTGGGGAAAGCATCCGTTCGATGATAAATTGTTATTTGCGGAAGACCAGGCCTGGGCAAAAGAAATTTTGGAGAATGGATATGCCATAGCTTATTCTCCGGATTCAAAAGTATATCATTCGCATAATTACAATTTTAAGGACTGGTTTAAGCTTAAATGTATTTCCTTTATGACATTTAGTGTTTTATTTAGGAAAACACCTGTTAATCTTTTGCTGATTCTTCCATTAATGTTTGGCGAGATAACAGGGAACCTTATTTATGTGATCGGGCAAAATGCGCCTTTTTGGATTAAAATAAGAGAAATAATGAGATCCATAATCGCTCCAATTATCAGCGCGGCAGCCAGACTATGCGCGGGAATAAATATGCTTTCAGGAGACAAGATTAATTATGCTAAATAAATTTAATAATATGAGTTTATTGTTTTATTTTTGGATGGCTACCCTGCCATTCCTGTCGATCTCCCCATGGCAAGCAATTTATGGCACAAAACTTATTTCCGGATTAATTTTTGCATTGTTTAGCTTGTTTGTCGTTTTATTATTCTTTATTTATTATAAAAAGGAATCACTCGCAGGAATAAAAGGTGCATTTTTGAATAATAAATCATTTTATTTGCTTTTATTATGTTTTGTGATTTGGAATTTCATTTCTCTATATTTTAACTGGAAGCATATTTCTGCTCCTCCATATATGCAAGATGCGGCAGGGCTTAAAGGGCCTTATTTATATAATCTATTTTTTATGGCTTACCTTCTCTTTAATATTTTGATACTTTATTTTATTCAAATGCTCGCGAATAATTATATCGCGATCAGAGTTTTGTTTTACGCGTCAGCTGCTTCCTCGTTTTTTGGCGTTTTGACCATTTGGGGATACATGCTCGGTTTTGTAAAAGAATTGGTTTTTCCTGCGTATATTATTCCGAGATTATATGGAACCGCGACCGAGCCGCAAAGTTTTGGCAATTACCTGATCCCAATATTATTTCTGGCATTAATCGTCTTAACTGAGAAAAAGATCAAGATCGTAGATTATATCTGCGCATTTTTCATATTTCTTGCTTTTCTTATGACTTTTTCTCTTGGCGCCTTTGTCGGGGGGGCAGTCGGCCTGGTTATATTTTTAATTTTGAATAAAAGGCTGCTAAGTAAAGAATTTTATCAAAGGGCAGGGATAATTTCCGTTCTTTTAATAGTCTTTGTCATCGGCATCAACAGCTTGCTCTGGCCAGGATATTATAAGGCTTTCTTTAAATATTCAACAAAGATCCAGTTATGGAGAACAAAGATGGAGCTGCAGTCAATCACAAAAAGGATCGCGACTATTGAAGGCGAAGTATTATACAAATATTCAAATGCCGAGGCGGTTGACGATAAAGTTACGCGCGCCTGGATGGCGCAGGCCGCAATGAACATGTTTAAATCAAATCCTGTCATAGGGATAGGTCCCGGGAATTATGGGTTTCTATATAATGATTACAGGCCCAAAAATTCGCCGATTAAAGATTTCATTGAAAGGACCCATAATATTTATTTGCAGGTGCTTGCGGAGAACGGTTTGCCCGGACTAATTATGTTCCTGGGATTTCTCTACGTCCTGATTTATAGTTCAGCAAAAAAATGGTTTTTGGCAAAAGATACAGGCTCAAAACTTGTTTTAGCAGGATTGCTATCAGGATTTATCGGATTGCTGGTGCACGGCTTAAGTTATGGCATATTGCAACACAGCCATACCTGGGTGATAATGGGACTGCTTATGGCGGCAAAAGATAATATATGATAACTTTAATTGACCTTTTAATTGTGAATATTTCTGCGGTATTGGTTTTTATACTGCGGGAGGTCTGGGGGCATTTTCCAAATCAGCCGCCATCATATTTTTTCGGAAAATATGGATGGGCGATTTTTTTCCTGAACATTCTTTATTTTTTTCTTTTTTGGATGCTGGGGGCTTATGACCGAAGGCAGAAAAGGGCGCTGCTTGAAGAGTTTGTCATGATATTTGGCGTTATTTCCACGGGACTTTTTGTGCTGATCACTTTTCTTTTTATGGGCCAGATGTGGTGGATGTCGCGCGGGATTCTTTATATGTTCTGGGCTTTATCGATTATTTCTTTGTGTGTCTCTAGGATTATTTATAGATCAAAATCAGCATCAGGGAAAATAATAAGAAGCGCGAATTTAGAGAAAACCAGGCAAAAACTTATGCAAAAGAAAAAAGCATTAGTTTTTAGTAATACTTCTCTTTCGATCGTTGTCGTAACTTATAATTCCATTGATAAGTTGAAAAAATGCCTTAATTCCATAAAAGAAGCAGATTTGAAAATGCCTCATACAATTATTATTGTTGATAATAATTCATCTGACGGAACGGCAGAGTATGTCAAAAATAATTATCCCCGGATAAAATTAGTAAAGAACATGGAAAATTACGGATATTCACGGGCAGTTAACATTGGCTTGAAATCCGCCCCGGCGGATTTTTACTTAATCTCAAACCCTGATATGACATTGATTCCTGGATCGATAGAAGTCGTGCTTGATCATATGCTTCAAAATCCTGGCACTGGCCTGTCATCCTGCAAATTGCTGAATACCGATGGATCACTGCAGTATTCCGCGCGCAGGTTCCTTGATCTGCGCACATATTTATACAGATTCACGCCGATAAGAGGTCTTATGAAGGGCAGCGCGATCGAAAGATCATATCTTATGCAGGATTGGGACCATAACGACAATCGTGCGGTGGATTGGGTGCTGGGCGGCTTAATGCTGTTAAGGAAAGAAGCATATGACAAGGTCGGGCCATTGGATGAGAATATTTTCCTTTATTTTGAGGATGTAGACTTATGTTTTAGGATGTGGGATTTGGGCTGGCAAATCGATTATATATCTGAAGCTGTGGTGATACATGAACATATCCGGGCAAGCGCCAATAAGATATTCAACCGCGCGACTTATGAGCATATAAAAAGTCTTTTTTATTTCTTGAGAAAGCACGGTTTGAATTTGCCTAAAAATTGTCCTTCGAGCGTGGAATGAAAAAATTAATAATCGCTCTAATTATAATCTTTTTTTGCGGCTGGTTGGTTTATCCGTTCATCCTCCAGGGCATGGCAAATTTTCTGGTTGTCCAGGATCAGCTTGAAAAAGCTGACGCGATCCTGGTTCTTGCCGGCGATGCAAACGGTGAACGCGTGGCGCAGGCGGTTGAGCTGTACAAAGCAGGCTGGGCGAAAAAAATCATAATGAGCGGAGGCCCGGCAGTGTGGAACTTAACTTATGCCCAGAACATGAGAAATCAAGCAAAATATCTTGGGGTTCAGCCGGAAGACATCTTTATTCAGGATAAATCGGAATCGACTTATGAAGATATAAAGTTTTCATTGCCGATACTGCAAAATATCGGCGTTATGAGATTAATTCTTGTCTCATCCCCATACCATATGAGACGCATGACGCAGGTTGCCAGGAAGATGTATAACCCGAAAGGTATAAAAGTGATCCCTTATCCCGTTAAGAAGTCGAAATGGAAGGCGGATAAATGGTGGACGCGGCATGAAGATACCCAACTTGTGATTTGGGAATATATAGCCATGATCGAATACTTATTGAAGGGATGGCTTTTTTGATGTAAAATTAAAAGCGTAAAACTCAAAATCAATTAAAAAGGAGAAATGTATGCCGGAATTTGCGAATATCGAAGGGGTTCAAAAGATCCCGCTAACCCGCAGGGCGGATGACAGGGGATATCTTACGGAAATAATGAGGTCGGATGATAAATATTTCAAAAAATTCGGTCAGGTTTATATCGCCACCTGCAATAGGGGAGTAATTAAGGCCTGGCATATGCATAAGATACAGACCGATTATTTTTATGTTCCCTTCGGCACTACTAAAGTAGGGCTTTATGATGACCGGCCCAATTCAAAAACAAAGGGAAAATATCAAGCAGTCATCCTCGGAGAGCATGGAGAAGAGGCGCTTTTGATCATTCCTCCAATGGTTTGGCACGGCCAGATGGCCCTTTCTGAATTTTCAGGGGTGATCAATATTCCAACTGAACTTTTCAATTATGAAAAACCGGATGAACACCGCAAATCACTGGACGAGCTTGAGGATATCTGGACCGTTAAAAATAGATGAATCTGAAAATCGCAATTATCGGCGCTGACGGGCAGTTAGGGACCGATCTTGTAAAGGTTATCCCCAAAGAAAATCGGATCCCGCTTACAATAAAAGAGATAGATGTTGCTGATATTTTAAGCGTAAAAAAAGCATTAACAAAATCAAAACCGGATATTATAATTAATACGGCCGCTTATAATCGCGTTGACGAAAGCGAAGACCAGGACCTTGAAGCTTATAAGGTAAACGCCCATGGCGCAAAAAATGTCGCGATCGTCTCAAGAGAAATTGATGCCATAACGGTCCACATCTCAACCGATTATGTTTTTTCCGGTGATAAAGGTTCACCATACAAAGAGGAAGATATTCCCGATCCCCGGACCTCTTATGGTATTTCTAAGCTTGCAGGCGAACAATTCGTAAAATATTTAAATCCCAAGCATTATATTGTCCGCACCTGCGGCTTATACGGCGTCGCCGGATGTATGGGGAAGGGGGGCGGGAATTTTGTTGAGAGCATGCTTAATTTGGCAAAGAAGGGGCAGCCGGTCAAAGTAGTCGCGGATGAGTTTGTTGGGCCGACTTACACTCTGGATTTAGCAGGGAAAATATTGGAACTTATCGGAACCGGAAAATTTGGGCTTTACCATATCACAAACGGCGGCTCCTGTTCCTGGTTAGAGTTCGCCAGCGCGATTTTTGAATTTTCCGGCATAGATATTAAAGTTGAAAAGATAACCGCTTCAGAATACAAAAGCAAAGCTCATCGCCCAGAATATTCCGTGCTGGACAATGCCAATTTGAAAAAGATCGGACTGGCCTCTATGAGGCCCTGGCGGGATGCGTTAAAAGCATATCTATTAGAAAAAGGTTCCCTGAAGGCATGAAGTCTGTTGCTCTTGTCCATGATTACTTAATCCAGATGGGCGGGGCGGAGAGGGTTTTGGCGTCTTTACATGATATTTTTCCCGATGCTCCCGTTTATACCTCTGTTCTCCGCAAAACAAATCTTTCTTCAGAATTTTTAAAAATGGATATTCGTACATCTTTTCTTCAGAACTGGCCGTTTATGGAAAGGGAATTCCGCGTTTACTTTATGCTTTATCCTCTGGCATTTTCAAGTTTTGATCTTTCGCAATTTGACGTTATTGTCTCTTCTTCTTCCGCCTACGCTAAAGGTATTAAAAAAAGAAAAGGGCAGGTACACGTCTGCTATTGCCATACGCCGATGCGATTTGCCTGGCGTTTTGATGATTATATAGCCCGGCAAAATCTAAATCCATTATTAGCGAAAGGAATCTCGCTTTTTATACCATGGCTTAAAAAATGGGACCTGGATACGGTTAAAAATGTTGATTATTTTATCGCGAATTCGAGCTTTATTGCCGAGCGCATCCGGTCGATTTATAAGCGCGATTCTGTTATAATATACCCGCCGGTTGACTTGGAATTATTTAAGCCGTCTACAATTGATAAGGATTATTTTCTTATTATTTCCCGGCTGTCAGCCTATAAGCGAATCGACCTTGCGATTGCGGCTTTTAGTAAATTGGGACTACCGCTAAAGATTGTCGGGATTGGTCCGGATCTTAAAAGGTTAAAAAACTTGGCGGGTAAATCCGTTGAATTTCTCGGCCATTTGCCTGATGAAAAAATAAAGCAGTTATATGCTGAATGCAGGGCTTTAATATTTCCCGGTGAAGAAGATTTCGGCATAACTCCGCTTGAGGCGGCCGCTTCCGGAAGACCGACTATTGCTTACGGCGCGGGCGGGGCTAAAGAAACGGTAATTGACGGTAAAACCGGGATTTTATTTAAAGAACAGACTGAAGAATCATTATCTTCAGCTATCGAGCGTTTTCAATCCATGAAGTTTGATAAAGAAGTTTTAGTCGGACACGCGAAAAAATTCGGTGCGGAAGTTTTCAAGGAAAGGTTTAAAAGGTTTTTAAATGAAAATAAAATACTTTGACAGAGCAATTGAAATCCTTTTTCTAGCTCTTATGTTTTTGATCCCCGTTATCTTCGACCGCAGGATAGGAATTGTCTTTTCCGGCACCAAATCCGTGTTTTTACGAACAATAGTAATAATTCTTGTCGCCATCTGGTTTCTAAAATTGGCGCTTGGAGGAAAACATATCTTCCGGCGGACAATTGGCGATTGGCCCATACTTGCTTATCTTCTCGCCGTTTGCGCCGCAACTATAACTTCCGTCAATTTTATAATAAGCTTCTGGGGATTTTACGGCCGCTATGAGGGCTTGGCAACCTGGATCTGTTTCGGAATCATGTTTTTTATTACTACTAATTATTTCCGCGGCTTCATAAAATTGAAGCGTTTGCTGGCAATTATTATTCCCACGGCAACTACTATGGCAGTATACGGGATCATACAGAGACAGGAGCTTGACCCTTACGCCTGGGGAGGCGTTGTGACCTGGCAGAGGGTGATAGCTACTATCGGCCAGCCGAACTTTTTGGCCGCGTATATGATAATGGCTTTTTTCATGACATTGTATTTTCTTCTTGAATCTGAACATAAAGTTAATTTAGCGGCTGAAATCAAAGAAAGAATGAAAAGCATCCCCAAAAAAATAATTGGCGGAGGGAACGCCTGGCATTTGAATTATTTGCCGATTGTATATTTTATATCTGTGCCGGCCATTTTTGTATTTACTATTTATTCCCTAAATGGTTTGAATGTACCGGTTTGGTATTTAAGCTTTATATTAATGATAATAACAGCAGTGCTTTTCGCGCTTAACTATGAAAAGATACCAAAAATAATATTTGATGTATTGATTTTGATCAGTTTGGCCGTTAATTATATCTGCCTTTTTTATACCCAGAGCCGCGGCGGCTTTTTGGGCTTTCTTGTGGGTGGTGTATTATTTATAATGCTTCTTCCAAAAGAACTCATAATTAATAATTGGAAAAAGCTTGCCATTCTTTTTGCTTTAATCACAATTATTTCAGGAGTCACAATTGTAAATCCCACCTATTCTCCATTTCAGCGGTTTACATCAGAAATAAAAGTAGAAGGCAGTTCGCAAGATAATGCTCCTGCTGATAAAACTGAACAGATTAAAAAGCAAACCGTGGAACTGGCCGGGGCGGCGGGAAGCAGGGGGGAAACATGGAAAAGCGCCGCCGGCATAATTGCCGATAATCCGGTTTTCGGCATCGGGCCTGAAGTTTTAAAGATGGTTTTCCCCAGGTATGAGACGGAGCTTTTCCGTTTTAAAGAAGCATTCCATGTCAAGCAAGACCGCTGCCACAATGAGACTTTTGACGTGCCGGTAACAAAAGGTATGCTGGGATTCTTCCTATACCTTATTGTCCTTATTACCGTCTATTATCAAGGTTTTAAAACCTGGGGGAAAAGTGACCCTCAAAAAAAATTGATGCTGGCCGCACTTCTCGCGGCCATGACAGGGTATCTCATCCAGAACCAGTTCAGCTTTGGCGTTATCGCCATAACCTCTCTCTTCTGGGTCTTATGGGCGATGGTTTTGAATATTGATTCAGAGCTCATTGAGGAAGACAAAAAAGAGATCACTGGTTGGGATATTCCATATCTTCCGATCGCGCTTATTGTCCTTGCATTAGTATATTTGATCTCTGTATCTTTTTCACAGTTCAGGGCGGATCTTTATTTTAAGGCGGGGAAATCATTATCTGAATCGGGAGATCTGTCGGCGGCAATTCCGTTATTTGAAAAATCCATTAAAATATTTCCTTATGAAGGAGGCACCATTACCCACTACGGCATAACTCTTCTTAATCTTTCACAACGGTCCCAGGGAGCTGAAAGGATAGAATATGAAAAGAAGGCTTTTGAGGATTTTGATTTCGGCATGAAAGTTGATCCCTATAATGCTGACAATTTTTACATAGTTTCAAGAATTTATATTGTAAAAGGTGAGTGGCGGAAGGCGATCGAATATGCGGAGAAAGCATTAAAGATCGATCCTTATTACGCTGAAGCCCACCTGACCATCGCCAACGCGAAAGAAAAGATGGGCCAGATGGGAGAGGCGCAGGTGCATTATGATCTTGCCTATAAAATCAATCCAAACCTTGTCGAGCCAAAAATAAGGATCGCCCAAAAATTGATCGATGAAAACAAACTGGACGAGGCGTTTAATTTGCTCCAGGAGATGCTATCAACCGATCCCAAGAACCCCGAAGTCCATAAAGCTTTGGGAACAATTTATTTAAAACGCGGTGATAAAGCAAGGGCTAAAGAAGAATTTGAATGGTCAAAATAATACTTGATGCCGGATTTGTTTACCTGTCCTTTGTTTTCGCTTATTATATCAGGTTTACCCTTCAGGCTGGTATTTTCCCAAACGAAACCGTAAGATTCAGGAATTATTTCGAAACACTGATCTTGATCGTCGTCTTATGGCTGGCGGTCTTTAAGCTTATCGGCTTATATGATGAAAAAAAATCCCAGGACATAATAGACGAACTGGCGGTATTGCTGATGTCGGTCCTGACCGCTGCCTTCGCCCTGTTCGGCTTTCTTTTTCTTTACAGAGGATTGTGGTTTTCCCGTCTGGTCATAATTGACGCGGCGGTTTTATCTTTTATTTTTCTCGCTCTTGAGAGAATACTCGCTTTATTCTTTAAAAGATGGCTTTCGGGCCTTGGCGTCGGGAGCAAAAGGATACTGATAATCGGGGCGGAGGAGATCGGCCAGACTCTTGCCTTAAAGCTTAAAATGGACAGGACCCTTGGCGGCGCTCCGATATGTTTTTTAGACGATGATCCGGAAAAAAAGGATAAGAGTTTTCATTGCGTGCCGGTTGTGGGCGGATTATCGCGGATTAATGAAATAATCAAAGATAAGAGAATAGACGAAATTATTTTCGCGACCACTGAACTTCCATATCAAAAGATCCTGGATGTTATTACTGAATGCGAAGTTTTATCCGTGAGCTTCAAGATTGTTCCCGGGATTTTAGAAATTATCGCCTCGCGGGTCAATATTGAAGAGGTTGGCGGCATACCGCTGATAACAATTACCGAGATCGGGCTTACAGGATATAAGGCGTTTTTAAAAAGACTGCTGGATTTTATATCATCAAGCTTATTGCTATTATTTTTATCCCCGATATTTTTAATAGTTATGATCCTGGTCAGGCTTGATTCAAAAGGCCCGATCTTTTTCGCGCAGGACCGCGTCGGCAAAGACGGCCGCATATTTAAAATGTATAAATTCAGATCGATGGTCGAGGGCGCCGACGAGCTTATTCCCCAGCTTGAAAAATTATCAGAGACCGAAGGCCACATTTTTAAGATCAAGGAAGATCCGAGGATAACGCAGATTGGCAAATGGTTGAGAAGATTATCTGTCGATGAATGGCCCCAGCTTTACAATGTTTTTATCGGCGATATGAGCCTGGTCGGACCGCGGCCCCCCCTGCCTAGAGAAGTTGAGAAGTATTCGCCCTGGCATAAAAAACGCCTGCGCATAGCCCCCGGAATTACCGGATTATGGCAGGTTTCCGGCAGGTCGCTCCTGCCTTTCGAGGACATGGTCCGGCTTGATATTTATTACATTGAAAACTGGTCGCTCTGGCTGGATGTAAAAATTCTCTTTAGAACCATTCCGGTCGTGTTTACGGCTTCCGGCGCTTATTGAAAAGCGATTATCTTTCCCTGTTTGGCCTCGCAGTTGCCCGAATTATCCTGAGCGGATAAAACATAGATGTAAACGCCGGAAGAGACGATGTCGCCAAAAACATTTCTACCGTCCCAGATTATTTTTCCTGCATCAGTTGACAGAATACTGCGAGAAAATATTTTCTGGCCGTCTAATGTGAAGATATAAAATTTTATATCCGCCATTCTTGACAGTTGATATTTAATGATCGTGGTCTGGCCGGTTGACGGAGAAAATGGATTGGGCCCGTTCTCTAAACTTAATATTTTAACTGATGAGCTGCTAACCTGCGCCGCGGCATAAGAAGAAACCTTATCAAAATTTAAGGTAAAGGCGCATTCCTGCCCGATATTTCCAACCAGGTCCCGCGGCTTTATGTTAACCTCATAACTGCCAAGCTCCAGAGGTTTGTAAGGATAAAAAACAAGGTCTAATCCTTCCGTTTTTAGTTTGCCCAAAACCTCGACACTTCCGCACTTTACAAGAAAAGCGCTGCCAGCGAGGTCTATCCCGCCGCCTTTTTCTGTGATCGGGATGATAATGCGATCCTGGTAAATGGCGGCGCTTGACGGAACCGCTTCCGGGGAGCTGGCGTCAATTTTTAAAGTTGTTTGGCAAACGCCTGAATTGAGCGTGATCTGAAAGCGATGGTCGCCGTGAGAAAGAGTATCAGGCAAAGTTATAAAACCGCTGATTTTTTTATCATCTTTTGAATAATAAATATTTTGCCCTGTGATCTTATCGTCAATTTTTATCGAGGCCTCGGCTTCATCCTCTATACTATTCTTTTTATCCTGCACTAGAGCTTCAACTAAAATAGTTGAACCTTTTTTATACCATTCAGTATTTTTGGGATTGAGCAATGTAAAGATGATAGCCTCTTCGTTAAATATCACCGAAAAACTTTCAGAGGTTGAATTGCCGGCTTCATCGGTAGCCAGTATATTTATTTGATTTTCACCCGGCTTCAATGTGATGGTTTTTGAGAAATTATTATTTGAAATTATAACCGGTGATGAGTTAATGGTGATTTTTGCTTCCTCCGATATCATACCTTTTATTTCTAATATAGGATCGTTCACGATCGAACCCTTTTCCGGCTTCGTGATTATAAATTTCGGAGGCTGGCGGTCAATTATAAAAGCAACAATATCTGAGGGCAAACTATATGATATAAGATCATTCGCGTATGCCCTTAAATAATATCTGTCGTCGGACAGGGTAAGCGGAATCTCCGCTTCTTTTGAGAAAACATTAAAGACCCAGCAGTTTTCTTTGCCAAAATCCTTATCCCAGCTCACCTCAAGCTTATAAGTTAGAGGGTCGAGATCAGGGTCATCGGCTTTTAATGAAACTTTTAATTTGTCTTTTGCGTATTTGCCGGATAATATTGCCTGCGGCGGATTGGGCTGCGAATTCATTACTTTTATTAATTTTAACTGGCTGTCGGCTGACCATAAAGCATATATTGAATTATCAAGATTGAAGATGCCCTCAAAATTTTCGCCTGTATAAATATGCTCTTTTATAGGTCTCGGCAGGCCGAACTGGATGTTTTTTAAAATATAATGCGGCACATAATAATCGCCTTTAAAAATTGAGAATGTGACGGCTTCTGCAATATCTATTTTAAGGTTTTTGATTGGAAAGGCGTTTTCGCAAAGTATTTTTGAGGTGCCCTCCGACCAATTGCTCAAAAGATATTTTTCATCATTCAGGTTCTCGATCCAGAAGACGCTGTCTTTTTGAATTTTAAGGTCATCAATCATATTGTCTGTTTGATGTATTTCCTGTGGATTGGACCAGTTTCGGGCAAGAGACATGTAGTATATTTTGTTTCCGGACAAAAACGCCAGGCAATCCCCTTTTTTGCTGGTCGCGAATTGTTTGGCCGGCAGGTTGTTGTTTAGAATTTGCGGCGGGGTGAAAGAACGGCCTGAATCCGGCGAATAAGCGCAATAAATGTCATTTTTTATTAAATAATAAAGATAAATGATATTATTGCCAAAACCGATGGAACAGCTTTCTTGCGTGTCCTCAAAACTATAAACAGACCTGAAATCTTCAAAATACAGGCTGCCGTTATTTGTTTTTGAGAAAAACAACTGGTTGTCTTTTATATAAAAGGCATAAATGTTTCCGTCTGAATTAACACTAAGAGACACTTCAGAAGTCGGCAGGTTTATATAATTCCAAGTCACGCCTTGATCATCTGATTTGCTTAAAATGTTGTTTTTGAGACAGTAGATGTTCCCGTGGGAATCCTGTAAAACAGCGGCATATGTCCCACAACAGAATAGGAGAAGAAGAATAACTAAACAGCCGAGCTTTTTCACGATAATATTTTATAATCTTTAAATTGAAATAGCAACCGATAAAGTGTATAATTTTTAAAATGCAGTTAATACCGCAGGTGAGGGAAGTTTTAAATCTTTTAGAGAAGAAAAAAGCAAGGGAAAAAGAAAAAAGATTTGTGGTAGAGGGGGAGCATCTGGTTTACGAGGCGGCAGAGGATATAATTTACGTTTTGTATTCGGCGGAGCTTCCAGCGGTTGCCTGGGCGAAGAAAAAAGGGATACCGGATTACAAGGTTTCAAAAAAAGTTTTTGAGCTTATAACATCAGTTGAAACGCCTCAGGGCGTGCTGGCGGTGGTTAAAAAGCCGGAATATTCACTGAAAGATATTTTGGCAAAGGCCGATCCTTTAATAATTTTGTGTGTCGGTATCCAGGATCCGGGAAATCTGGGAACGATAATTCGCAGCGCGGACGCGGTTTCCGCCTCCGGTGTTTTGTTATCCAGAGGAACAGTAGACCTTTATAATCAAAAAGTTGTCCGGTCGACCATGGGATCGCTTTTCCATTTGCCGGTTGTAGAAACCGGTGAGGCGGAAGATATTATAAGGGAGCTTAAAAGCAGGGGAATAAAGCTTGTCGCAGCGGACGCAGAGGGGAAAAATTACTGGCAGTCGGGATTAACCGGTCCGGTCGCAATTTTGATTGGGAATGAAGGCGCCGGATTACCGGATGAAATTTTGAAGCAGTGCGATGAAACAGTTAAAATTCCCATGTCGGGTAAAGCGGAGTCCTTAAACGCGGCGATGGCCGCGTCGTTAATCATGTACGAGGCGTTAAGACAAAGAACCTCACCCCCTATCCCCCTCTCCATCAAAGATGGAGAGGGGGAACATAGAGGGGGCGTTAGGTCCTCCCTCTCCATCTCCGATGGAGAGGGAGTGAGAGGGTGAGGAGATGGTAGAGAGAATTAAAGCGATAGAAATAGAGGCGCTGGATCTGATCGGCAAAGCATCGGATCTGCGGGAGATCGATGACTTGCAGGTACGGTATCTTGGCCGGAAGGGTTTGTTGACAGAACTTATCAAGAATCTTAAAAGCTTGCCGGAAGCAGAACGTCCAAATTTTGGCAAAGTGTTAAATGAAACAAAAATAGAGATAGAAAGCGCGATAAATGAGAAAAAAGAAAAGTTTTCAACCCGGCAGGCCGATCTTAAACTGAAATCTGAAGTCATTGACATTACAATTCCCGGGGATGGGGTAAAAAGGGGAAAACTGCATCCTATAACCCAGGTAATGGATGAATTGATAAACATCTTTAACCGCATGGGCTTCTCTATCGCTGAAGGTCCCGATGTTGAAACTGATTATTATAATTTTGAGGCCCTTAATATTCCCAAATACCATCCAAGCCGTGATATGTGGTCCACTTTATGGATAACTGAGGATACGCTTTTGAGAACCCATACATCTCCTGTCCAGATAAGGGTAATGGAAAAGCGAAAACCGCCGATAGCGGTGATCATGCCTGGCAGGGTTTACCGCCGGGACGCGGATGTTACCCATTCAACCGTTTTTCATCAACTGGAAGGACTTCTGGTGGATACAGATGTAACTTTTGGGGATTTAAAAGGAACATTGACCGCGTTTTTTCATTCCGTCTTCGGTAAAGATAAAAAAGTTCGTTTCCGCCCGAGTTATTTTCCCTTCACTGAACCTTCAGCTGAAGTCGATGTGGAGTGCGTTATGTGCAATGGTTCAGGATGCAGAATATGTTCCGGCACCGGATGGCTTGAGATTTTGGGCTCGGGAATGGTTGATCCCAATGTGTTTAAACACGTTAATTACGACCCGGAAAAATATACCGGTTTTGCTTTTGGTATGGGCATAGAGCGTATCGCGATGCTTAAATTCGGAATTGATGATATCCGATTGTTTTTTGAAAATGACATAAGGTTCCTGGAGCAGTTTTGATGAAAATACCTTTAGAATGGCTTAAAGAATATGTTGATATTCGTGTGCGGCCGGAGGAGCTTGCTGATCGGCTGACCATGGCAGGTCTGGAAGTAGGAGCGATTGAGTATCATGGTAAGGATGTTACAGGAGTGGTGGTTGGAAAAGTTAAGTCAACGGAACGGCTTCCTTCAGACCATCATTTAATCTGCCAAATAGATATCGGCAAAAAAATAATTCCAGTGATAACAGAAGATCTGACAATTAAAGTTGGAGAAAAGATCCCAGTCGCACTTGAGGGTGCGAAAATAGCGGGCGGAATAACAATCAAAAAGACAGAACTTCACGGCGTTGAAACATTTGGTTATCTTTGCCGGCCGCATGAGTTGGGAATATATGAGCAGGAATATGTCTTGCGCCTTCCACTCGATGCGACCTTAGGCGAAGATGTAAAAAAGTATTTAGGTTTGGGCGGTTGTGTTTTGGATGTTGATGTTTTGCCTAATCGTGGTGATTGCTTGAGCGTACTGGGGGTTGCTAGAGAAGTTAGTGCGGTATTAAATCGCAAATTACAAATTACAAATTACAAATTACCAAAGACAAAAAATGTTAACCCAGCAATCACTGTTGAGATCAAAGACAAGGAGTTATGCCCGCGATATATGGCTCGGCTTATTGAAAATGTTTATGTAAAAGATTCCCCTGAATGGCTTAAAAATCGGCTTCTGCTTGCCGGTTTGCGACCCATCAATAATATTGTCGACGCGACCAATTATATGTTGATCGAGCTCGGCCAGCCGATGCACGCTTTTGATGCCGCAAAAATACAAGATAATAAGATCGTAGTGCGAAAAGCGTCCACCGGTGAAAAGATAACAACCCTTGACGGGGTTGAGCGAAAGCTTGAGGCCGGCATGCTGGTGATCGCGGATGCCGCGCGGGCGATAGCAATGGCTGGGGTGATGGGTGGGGCGAATACAGAGGTTTCAAACTCAACGACAAAGGTTGTTTTGGAATCAGCATATTTTAATCCTGTTTCCATAAGTAAAACTTCAAAGGCCGCCAAACTGCGCACCGAAGCCTCTGTCAGGTTTGAAAAGGGCGTTGATTGGGATATGGTGGAGGAGGCTCTTGATAGGGCGGCAGACATGATCGCTGAGCTTTCCGGTGGAAAAGTTTCCCCCTATAAAGTTGACGCTAAGGGAAAAGAAAGAAGGCCGCGGATATTAGAGCTCCGGCAGGACAGAATTTCTAAGATATTGGGAACGCCTGTATCGATTAAAGAGGCGGTTGAGATATTAAAACGATTAGGTTTTGGCAAAATTAAAACTATCGGCAAAAAACTTAAAGTTGAGGTCCCGCCGTGGAGAAATCAGGATATCGAGCGCGAGATCGATCTTATTGAGGAGGTTTCGCGAATTTACGGCTACGACCGTATAAAAGCCAGCAAACCGCAAGTTAAAAGTGATGACATAGCCGAAAATTTAAATTACGCGCTCCAGAAAAAAATAAAGGAGATTCTCGTTGGCTGTGGCTTGTTTGAAACGCAAACCTTTTCTCTTGTGGATCAAAAAATGGTGGATGACAAAGCCGTTGTAATTTCAAATCCCATGACAGCTGAGGAATCGGTCTTAAGAACAAAAATGCTGCCCAGCTTATTAAAAGTGGTTTCTCATAATATCCGGCATCAGGTTGAAGAAGTGAAGATATTCGAAATAAGTAAAGTGTTTATACCCGGTAAAGGAAAACTGCCTGATGAAAAAGCAGTGCTGGCCGGGGCGATCGCAGACCAGAATTTTAATTTCTATAAGATCAAAGGCATTATGGAAAACCTGCTTTCTGAATTTTCAAACGATCTGAAATTGGAATCCGTTTCAGACCGTGAATTCCATCCGGGAAAATCAGCGGCGATCCTTGTTGGCCCAAAAGCGAAGTATCTGGGAAAATTTGGAGCCCTGCACCCTGATGTTTTAAAGAAATGGGGCATAAAGCAGGATGTATATGCTTTTGAATTAGAGATCGAACCGCTTTTTGATCTTCTAAAAGCCCCGAAATGCTATAAACCATTGCCAAAATTCCCAAAAGTTGAAAGAGACCTGGCGATGTTTGTGCCGGAAGGGTTGGCCTCAAAAGCGATTACTGATTTGATCCTTTCCGCGGGAGGCGATCTTATCGAAGATATTTGCCTTTTTGATCGCTACAAAAACAGCCAGGCCTACAGGATTTCTTTCAGGGATCCATCAAAAACTTTAACCGATGAAGTTGTAAATCAGAAATTCCTGGATATCCAGGAAGAATTATCAAATAAATTGAAGGTTCAGATCAGGAAATAGCGGATTGAAACCTGCCCCAAATTAGGGTAAAATAGTACCCTCATGCCTGAAGAACGCATTCCACCACAAAACCTTGAAGCCGAACAGTCTGTCATCGGCTCAATGCTTATTGATAAGAACGCTATTATTAAAGGCGTCGAATTTTTAAGGCCCGATAGCTTTTACCGCGACGCCCACCGCTTTATTTATGAAGCAATACTTGAACTTTTTGACCGCGGCGAGCCGGTCGATCTGGTTACGGTAACCGAGACCCTTCGCAAGGCAGGGAAACTGGAAGCGGTCGGCGGATCAGTCTATGTCGCGGATCTTATCAATTCCGTTCCCACCGCCGCCAATATTGAATATTATTCAAGGATAGTTGAAGAAAAAGCAACTTTAAGAAAGTTAATTGATGCAGGCACCCAGATTGTGCAGAACGCTTTTGATCAGCCGGAAAATGTGGACCAGATCCTGGATCACGCCGAAAAAACTATCTTTAACATTGCCCTGAAGCGCGTGCATGAGGGTTTTCATAAAATTGATGAGGTTTTAAAGAGGGTTTTAGACAGGATAGACCGCCTTTACGGTAAAAAAGAGCATATAACCGGCATTCCGACCAGTTATGCCGATCTTGATAATCTGACCGCCGGATTCCAGAATTCAGATCTGATAATTATCGCCGCCAGGCCGTCGGTGGGAAAGACCGCCCTGGCGCTTAACATGGCGCAGAATATCGCAATTAAACATAATATTCCCGTGGCCATCTTTTCGCTTGAAATGAGCAAAGACCAGCTTGCCCAGCGCATGCTTTGTTCGGAGGCCGAAATCGACGCTCTCCGCTTAAAAACCGCGTCTTTGCCCGATACCGGATGGAAAAAATTGACCCGTGCTCTTGCCAAACTTTCTGAAGCGCCGATTTATGTCGATGATTCGGCCACGGCAACATCGATGGAGATTCGCGCCAAATGCCGCCGCCTCAAGCTCGAAAAAGGTTTGGGCGTAGTGATCATTGATTACCTTCAGCTTATGTCGGGACGCGGGCGCATTGAAAACCGCGTTCAGGAAATTTCGGAAATCGCGCGGTCGTTAAAGACACTGGCCAGAGAACTGGATATTCCTGTTATAGCTTTATCCCAGCTTTCGCGCGCGGTGGAGCAGAGAACTGACCGCATCCCGCGGCTTTCGGACCTCAGGGAATCGGGAGAAATTGAGCAGACAGCGGATTTGGTCATGTTTATTCACAGGGAAGACTATTACAATCCCCAGTCCGACCGCGGCAACATTGCTGAAATTATAATAGCCAAGCAGAGAAACGGTCCGGTGGGGACGGTGGAGTTGGTTTTTCGCAAGGATATCGCCAAGTTCTGCAGTAAAGAGAGCCGTTACGAAGAGGTTGGATGAAGCAAGTTCTGACTGTCTGCTTTTTGATGCTGGCTTGCGGCTTATGTTTTGCGCAGGGAAAAGATTTAATAATTAATGCCGCCGCTCTTTCTTATGATAAAGAAAAGGGGGTGGTGGAGGCGACCGGCTCGGTTGAAGCTGTTTATCAAAAAATAAAAATAACCGGTGATCATCTGATATATAGGACAGCGAGCCGCGAAGTTTACCTTGATTCCGGTTTTGATTTCAAATACGACGACCTTAATTTTTCGGGAAAAACTCTGAAATATAATCTCAGCGCTGAGGCTGGATCGGCGACTATGGTAGCCATGAAATATGAAAATGCCAATATTTACGGAGGCGAGGTAAAGTTTAATCGGGAAGAGATCAAGCTGAAAAATTCGGGTTTTGAAAAATGCGGCCTTACGCCTCCGCATTATCATCTCTCAGCCGCTGAAATAGATCTTTTTCAAAAGCAGGGCTGGCTGGTGGCTTACTGGGGCATTTTTTGGCTGGGATCATTCCCGTCAATTCCGATTCCGGTTTATGTTTATGATTTCAGAGCAGAGCAAAAAGGCCGGAAAAACGTCATGCCTTATCCAGAGATTGGCACAAACAATGAAGATGGCTTGTGGATCAGGGAGACCATGTCCTGGCATTCAAGGCCCGATCTTTATGGGAATTACAGCGTAAATTATGCGGGCCGGAAAGGCATCGGCGTCGGTTTTAACGTAAATTACATAATGAGCGAGGATCGAGAAAGCGAGGGGGATATTTTTTTGAGCATGGCGGAGGGACCGAGGGGAGGGCTTGAATACCGGCAAAATTTCGGGAAAGAGATTAACGAAAACTCGACTCTTACCGGTTTGTCTTTTAATCCATATAAACAATTTGAATTTGACGCCCGGTTATGGGTAAGAGAAAGGATAAACTATGAAAGAGTCAGCCTGCTTCCCGACCTCTCGCTGATCATGAGAAAAGCGCAATTTTCAGGCGGATGGGTGGAAGGGAGCGTATCAATTGGCAATGTTGCCGAGGAATCATCAAATGTTTTCCTGATCAGAGAAAATATATACGCCAATTATTCCTATCCTTTAACAGAAAACATAACGCCCGGTTTGGCGGCTGACGCCTCGCTTTACGGGAGCATCGCTCACTGGTTTAAATTGCAGGGAATAATTGATTATTCAAAAAAATTAAATGAAAATCTGGAATCACAGATAGAATATTCTCATTACTTTGAAAACAGGGGGCAGAGCCCTTTCAATTATGAAAGATACAGATTCAACAGCCGGGATAAAATAGGGCTTCAGCTTTTATCGAAATTATTAGGCGGAAGATTTATCTTTAATTGCTCGTATATTCTGCCTGCGCTTGAACCATTAGATATAGATTACACCATTGGCAAAACTCTGCATTGTTTTAATATTGACCTGACTTATCGGGCCATGCGGCAGGAATTTACATTGGGATTCAGTTTAAATTAAAGGAGAAAATATGTTTATAACTTTCGAAGGCGGCGAAGGGTGCGGCAAATCGACCCACGCGAAACTATTGAAGGAATATCTTGAATCGTTGGGTAAAGAGGTTGTTTTGACCAAAGAACCGGGCGGGACAAGGCTGGGAATGATTATTCGCGAGGTTCTTTTGGATAATGAGCTTTCAATAGAGATCTTATCAGAAATATTTTTATTTTGCGTGGATCGTGTGGAGCACGTCGAAAAAATAATCCGCCCCGCGCTTTCAGCTGGAAAGATAGTTGTTTGCGACCGCTTTATTGATTCGACCATCGCCTATCAGCTGGGAGGCCGGGCTCTACCGGAAGACCTGGTAAGGTATGTGAACTGGATATCTTCAAAAGGATTAATGCCGGATATCACCTTTTTGCTTGATATTGTAGTTGAGGAAGGATTAAAGCGCACGGCAGAAAGGGGAGCAATGAACCGTTTTGAAAAAGAAATTCTTGCTTTTCATGAAAGAGTGCGGGATAAATATCTGGAAATATCGCAAGAGAACAGGGATAGAATAAAAGTTATAGATACATTTAAGGGGATTGATGAAACCCAAAAAGAAATAAGGGGACACATAAAGTTATGAAGAGTGATGAAATAAGGAAGAGTTTTCTTAAATATTTTGAGGAGAGAGGGCATAAAGTTATACCCTCGGCTTCCCTTATCCCTTCCGACCCGACGGTGCTTCTGACGCTCGCGGGCATGCTGCCGTTCAAGCCGATCTTTTTGGGGGAGGAAAAACCAAAGTTCAAGCGCGCCGCCTCGGTGCAGAAATGCGTGCGCATGAATGATATAGATAATGTGGGCAAAACAAGCCGGCATCATACTTTCTTTGAGATGCTGGGCAACTTTTCTTTTGGCGATTATTTTAAGGAAGAGGCAATTGCTTTTGCCTTAGAGCTTTTGACAAAAGAGTTCGCTTTACCTAAAGAGAAATTGGTTGTCGCAGTCTATGAAAAAGATCAGGAAGCGGCTGATATCTGGTTTAAAAAATTCAATATCCCTTCAAATAAATTGTACAAGCTTGGAGAAGATAATAACTTTTGGGCGGCGGGACCGACCGGCCCCTGCGGACCTTGTTCTGAGATTTATTATGATTACGGGCCGGATAAGGGTTGTAGAAAGCCGAATTGTGATCCAAGTTGTGACTGTGAAAGATTTTTAGAGGTTTGGAATCTTGTTTTTATTGAATTTAACCGTGATGAAAGCGGCAAATTGAATCCATTGCCTTCAAAAAATATTGATACGGGAATGGGATTAGAGCGCATTGCCAGGATCCTGCAAAATGTTGAAACTAATTTCGACACCGACCTTTTTGCTCCAATTTTAGAAAAGCTTCCAAAGACAATCGAGGTTTCAAGGCGGATCGTGGCCGATCATATCAGGGCATCAGTTTATCTGATTGCCGACGGGGTGATGCCTGGCAACGAAGGCCGTAATTATGTTTTAAGAAGGATTATAAGGCGGGCGATAATTCACGGATCCAGGATTGGAATAAAGAATGCGTTCCTTCCGGGTTTGGCTGAAGTTATCATTAATCTTGGGAAAAATAATTATCCTGAGCTTTCGGCAAGATCAAAGATCATTCTTGAAACGCTGAAGACAGAAGAGGAAAATTTTGAATCAGCGCTTAGTTCCGGCATGAAAATACTTGAAGAATTGATTGGTAAACATATAAAGGTTCTTCCTGGAGAAGAGGTTTTTAAGCTTCATGACACTTATGGCTTTCCGGTTGAGCTGACCAGAGAGATCGCCGCTGAAAAAGGATCTTCAATAGACGAGGAAGGATACAAAGCGGCAATGGAAGCCCAGCGTATCCGGGCGAGGGCTGCGTCGGCTGTCGCAGAGGCGGTGATAGGGAAAGTAGATATTTCAAAATATCCAAAAACTAATTTTATCGGCTATGACAAATATGATTGCGATACCAAAGTGATCGCGGTGTTAAAGGACGAAAAAGCGATAATACTTGAAAAAACTCCGTTTTATCCCGCGGGCGGCGGCCAGGTTGGAGACACGGGTATTATTTCTTTTGGAGATAAAGAGATTCTAGTTACAAATACCTTTGGTGAAATAGGCGGTGCGATTCTGCATAAAGTTGACCGGTTTGAAGGATTAAAAGAAGGGCAAAGCGTAAAGGTTAAGATTGATGTGAGCCGTCGGCAGGCGATCGCCGCTCATCATACCTCCACCCATCTTCTGCATGCCGCTTTGAGAAATATACTTGGTGAAGGGGCGACCCAGGCGGGATCTTTAGTTGCTCCTGATCATCTGCGTTTTGATTTTCATATATCCCGCCCGGTATCTGTTTGTGAAATAGAACAGATAGAAAAAATTGTGAACGATAACATAAGGAAAAAATTTAAAATTGAGATTATTGAGTCATCAATTGAAGATGCACAAAAAATGGGAGCAATGGCGCTTTTTGGCGAAAAATACGATAAAAAAGTCAGAGTGATAAAAATTCCCGGCGAAAGCATTGAGCTTTGCGGCGGAAGCCATGTTAAAAATACTAACGAAATAATATTTTTTAAGATTATAAAAGAAGAAGCTCTGCAGGCGGGGATAAGAAGGATTGAAGCGGTTGCGGGGCCAGCAGCCAAAATATATGTGATTTATCAGGGTAAAAGCCTGCGCGACGAGATACACAAATTAATGCATCAGCATCGCTTATTGCAGGAAGAAAAAGCAAAACTTGGAGAGCAGAAATTGTTTGAACCGAATATTTTTGAGGTTGACCAGGAAGAGATCATCCGCCTCACAAAAGCTGTTGATAATCAGGATATTGTGAATGTAAATAAATTCCTCGAACATCTTAAGGGTCGGGTTGAATGGCTCAAAGAACGCAACCATACGCTTGAAAAAGAGATAGAAAAAATTAAAGGCAAGAAAACGTTAGGAATGGTTGATGAGTTAATAAGTCAAGTGAAAGTTATAAACGGGGTTAATGTTTTAGCTGTTGAGTTTAAGGATATTTCAATGGCAAATATCAGGACTCTCGCGGATGAGGTGAGAGCCAGGGTTCCCTCCGGCATAATTATTTTTGCGGCAGCTTCTGAGGATAAGGTTTCGTTTTTTGTAATTATTTCCGATGATCTGACAGCTAAATATAATGCAGGCAAAATCGCTAAAACTCTGGCTGAGGTCTGCGGCGGGGGAGGTGGTGGGCGTGCGGACAAGGCTGAAGCAGGCGGCAAGGACCCCTCAAAAATAAGTGAAGCATTTTCTAAAGTTCTTGAAACGATATGAGAATAATTGGCATTGATTATGGAGATAAAAGGATAGGCATCGCGATCAGCGATCCTTTGGGAATTACAGCTTTTGGTGTCGCGGTTATCGGCAAAGGCGAAACATTTGAAGAAGATATTAAAGAGCTGAAAAAGATCATAAAGAAGTATGAAGGCGTGGATGAGATTTTGATCGGACTGCCCAAAACCATGGCCGGTCAAATTGGCATCCAGGCTGAAAAAGTCCTAAAATTTCAAGAAGCCTTAAAGTCCGCTTTTAAAATACCGATTAATACCTGGGATGAGCGGTTAACTACAGTTCAGGCGGAAAGGACCCTTATCGAGGCCGGCCTTTCAGGGAAAAAAAGACGCAAGGTCGTGGACAAGTCCGCCGCGGCTTATATTTTGCAGAGTTATCTGGATAGCAAGAGGAAATGAAACAGGTCTTAAAAATATCGCAGATTATTTTTCTTCTGCTGATCATTCTTGCCTCATTTGCAACTCTATCCATATTCCTCCAATCCGGCACAAACGATGCACCGGTGACGGTAGAGATCCAAAAAGGAACATCGGCAAATCAGGTGGCCTCGATTTTAAAAACTTCCGGCGTGATCAGAAGAGAATTGGACTTTAAAATCGCTTCGCGTCTTCTTTTTATTCAAGACAGGATCCAAGCGGGCAAATACCTTTTTCCTCCGCATCCTCTGCTTATTAATGTTTTGCTAAAACTTGTAAAAGGTAGTGTGATTATAGAACAGCTCAGGGTTTCATTTCCCGAAGGCTCTTCCATATACAAAATGGGGTCGATCCTTGAAAAGGAAGGAGTTTTATGTTTTGAAGATTTCCGCGCGCTTACTCAATCCCGTTCGCTTGAAGGGTATCTATTCCCCGATACTTATATATTTGAAAAGAATATATCTGCGGAAGCGCTGGCGGAAATGATGCAAAAAAGATTTGCCGAGGTTGTTATTCCATACTGGAAAGAGAACAAAAACGCGACTAAATATAATCTGCATGAGATATTAACACTTGCTTCAATAATAGAAAAAGAGGCGGCGACCAAAGAAGAGCGTCAGGTAATTTCATCGGTATTCCATAACCGGCTGAATATAAAAATGGCACTGGAGGCCGATCCAACAATTAAATATGTGCTTGAGCGGCCCAGTAAAACAGTTTATTTTAATCAGCTTAAAGTAAAATCTCTCTACAATACTTATTTAAACCGCGGCCTTCCGCCCGGACCGATCTGCAATCCGGGGCTGTCTTCAATAAAGGCGGCGATATATCCGGCGAAGACCGATTATTTATATTTTGTGGCAAAAAAGGACGGTTCGCATATTTTTTCAGCTACCTGGCAGGAGCATCAGAGGGCTAGACAAAAGGCAAAAAGATAGAATAGACCGCTACTCCCACTCAATTGTCGACGGCGGTTTGCTGGAGATGTCGTAGACCACACGGTTAACGGCAGGTGTTTCATTTACAATTCGATTGCTTATTTTTTCAAGTAATTCATAAGGCAGTTTTGCCCAATCAGCGGTCATAGCATCAGTTGAGGTAACAGCGCGCAAAGCGACCGTATTGAGATAAGTACGTTTATCTCCCATAACCCCGACGGTTCGGATTGGCAGCAGAACGGCAAAAGATTGCCAGAGTTCTTTGTAGAGGCCTGCTTTTTTAACTTCGGATACAACAATATCATCTACCTCTTGTAAAATTTTGACTCTTTCCGGAATTACCTCCCCAATAATTCGTATGGCAAGCCCGGGACCGGGAAAAGGCTGGCGAGAGATAATCTCTTCGGGAACCGCAAGCTCTCTTCCTAATGCGCGGACTTCATCCTTAAAAAGTTTGGCTAAAGGTTCAACCAGTTTAAATTTAATATCTTTGGGAAGCCCGCCGACATTGTGATGAGTTTTTATGCGGACGGCGGTGGTAGAAGTAAGACCAGGCACAGCGGATTCGATTACATCCGGATACAGCGTTCCCTGGGCGAGATATGGGATTTCGCCCAGTTTTTTCGCCTCTTCTTCAAAGACGCGTATGAATTCATTGCCTATGCGGTGTCTTTTTTCTTCAGGATCGGTAACCCCTTTTAACTTCTCATAAAATCTTTTCGAGGCATCGATGTGAATAAGGTTGATCTTAAAATGGCGGGTAAAAACCTCAACGATCTTCTTTGCCTCATTCTTTCTCATGAATCCCTGATCAATAAACATGCAGGTCAATTTCTTGCCCACGGCCTTGTTTACCAGGGCGGATACGGTTGAGGAATCAACCCCGCCCGAGAGCGCGCAAAGGATATTTTCTTTGCCAACCGTATTTTTGATCTCCTGAACCGATTGCTGGATAAAGTTCTTGGTCGTCCAGGTGGGCTTGCAGTTGCAGACAACATAAACGAAGTTCTTTATAATCTCTGTTCCTTTTTCAGTGTGAACGACTTCGGGGTGGAATTGTACGCCGTAAAGCTTTTTGTCAGGATTTCCAATAGCAGCCAGAGGCGTATTTTTAGTGTGCGCAAGAATTTTGAAATTTTTCGGCAGTTTAACGACGCTGTCGCCGTGGCTCATCCAGCAGGTGATCTGCCTGGGCAAACCGGCAAAAATGTTTGTTTCGTCATCGATTATAAGCTCAGTTTTGCCATATTCTCTTTTTTTCTCGGGTTTGACGGCGCCGCCAAGGTTTTTTGCCATGAGCTGGGTGCCGTAGCAAATTCCTAAAATTGGGATGCCTGAATTCCAGAGGTTGGGATCAGCTTTAGGGGCGTTTTTTTCATAAACTGAGGCGGGTCCGCCAGAAATGATGATACCTTTGACCTTGCGCTTTTTAAGTTCTTCTACAGAGACATTATGCGGCAAAATCTCGCAGTAGACATTGCATTCTCTGATCCGGCGGGCGATAAGCATGGCATACTGGGCGCCGAAATCAAGAATAACAATAAGGTCATGTTTCATTTATACATTCCGAGAGATTGTGCTTTTTGGTAGACTTTGCCTTCGGTTAAAATTGAAGGCGCGATAACTACTTCAACCTGCTGCATTTCCTTGATGTTAGAAGCTCCAAGCGTGCCCATCGAAGTTTTTAGCGCCCCAACCAGATTCATCGAACCGTCATCATATTTGGCAGGGCCAAGCAATATTTCTTTTAAAGTTCCAATTGTCCCGACCTTTATGCGGGAGCCGCGGGGCAGGGCGGCGTTAGGTGTTGCCATTCCCCAGTGAAAACCATGGCCGGGAGCTTCCTCTGCTCTTGCTATAGGAGAGCCGATCATAACGGCGTCAGCGCCGCAGGCAATTGCTTTACAAATATCGCCTCCGCAGGCCATGCCGCCATCGGCAATAATAGGAATGTATATGCCGTTTTCTTTATAATAAGCGTCTCTAGCCGCCGCGCAATCAGCAATTGATGTGGCCATGGGCACACCGACGCCTAAAACACCGCGCGAAGTGCAGGCCGCGCCGGGGCCAATGCCTACCAGAACCCCGGCAACTCCAGTTCCCATTAGAGTTAATGCAACTTCGTAAGTAACACAATTGCCAACCAGTACTGGGATTCCCATCATTTTGCAGAATTCGGAAAGATCCAGTGGTTTGCTGGTTGAAGATTTGTGTTTTGTTGATATAACAGTTGATTGTAAAACAAAAATATCCGCGCCGGATTTTTTGGCAATAGGACCAAGCAGCATGGCCTCTTGCGGAATTGAGGAAACGGAAGTAACCGCGCCGGCTGATTTGATCTCTTTGATTCTTTTCTCAACCAAAGCTGGTTTAACGGGTTCGGTATAGATCTTTTGCATAAGCGGGACATATTCTTCTTTTGAGACATCGGATATCTTTTTTAGCATCTCTTCCGCGTTTTCATATTTTGTCCAAAGTCCCTGCAGGTTTAATACTCCAAGCCCGCCCAACTGACTCATCAAGACAGCGGTTTTCGGGGAGATCACTCCATCCATAGCTGACGCGATGATGGGGATTTTAAAATTAATGCCGCCGATTGTCGTTGAAACATCGGCATCATCAGGATTGATCGTTATAATGCTGGGGCAAAGCGCAATCTCATCAAAGCCATAAGCTCTGCGGACCGCTCTGCTTCTTCCTAATTCAAATTCAGCCATTGTTTATTTCCCCGCTGGCCTTTCGCTTAATCTACCTGCCAGAGAATAATTTTTTCCATCGCGGTATATTATCATATTTATTGGTTCCTTAGGCTTCATTTTTTGGATCATTTTTAAAACCTCATCGCTTTTTTTAGCTTTTTGATCATTAATTTCTTTTATGATGTCATATTGCTTGAGGCCCATGTGTTCTGCCGGACTATCTTTTACAATTTCGATCACGACCACGCCTTCTTTTATTGGAAGATCAAGATAAGCGGAGATTTTGTCATCAACATCTCTCATATAAATTCCCAGCCAGGGCCTTATTACTTTCCCTTTGGTTATCAGGTCATCTTTTATGTCTTTAGCCTCATTTATCGGGATGGCGAAACCGATCCCCTGCGCCTGGGCGACAATCGCCACATTGATCCCTATGACTTCTCCTTTAATATTGATTAAAGGCCCGCCGGAATTTCCTGGATTGATGGCGGCATCGGTCTGAATCAGGTCTTTTTTGCCCAATTCCCCGAGCGTTCTGCCGGTGGCGGATATAATACCCGCGGTAACTGTGTTGCTGAAGCCGTAAGGGTTGCCTATCGCGATCGCGTATTCGCCAGGCCGGATACTGCTTGAATCACCAAGGGCAATAGTTGGAAGGTCGTGGGCGGAGATCTTTACCACGGCCACATCTAATGTATTATCTGACCCGATAACTTTTCCATCAAAAGATCGGCCGTCTTTTAGCGTCACTTTGATTTTGTCTGCCCCTCTTATGACATGCTCATTTGTGAAAATGTATCCGTCTTTATCAATTATGAAGCCGGAGCCCGCTCCCTTGATGGGCACAATTCTGTCTTCAAAAAAATCCTTGAATCCAGGATTCGGCTCAAAGCCGTAGCCAAAATCAAAATCCTGGAAAGGATTGAGGATTTTGGTCTTTTCCATCTTGACCACGTCAATATTAACGACAGTCGGACCCACTTTTTCTACAACATCAGCGATTATATTATAATTAGTTGTATTTATGGGAAGGGAGAATTCTGCGGAAGATTTTGCGGGAGAGATCAAGAAGAAACCCAACAGAAGCAAACAAAATGAATATTTTCTTAAAAAACAGAACATTTTCACAACCTCCTTAATGATTTGTTAAAAAGTGTTGTGCATTATAGCATAATTAAACCCCAAATTCAAAATCTAAAACTGGGTGAGGGTTATCGTTTTGTCTTCTTAGGAACTTTTTTAGACTTTGCTTTGACAGAATGCCGTTTAGCGGTATTTATCATCTTTTCAAATTCAGCCAGGATTGGTTCTGGCACCCATACTTCCCCGCATTCCTGGCAAACATAAGCGGAAACATTCTCCATCAGGTAAAGTTTGCCGCCTTCGAACTCTTCAAGATTTACCTTTTCCGCTTTAAGCTCTCCTCCGCATGCCTGGCAGGCTTCTTGAGCTTCTTCGGTTAATTCTTCGATATCTTCATCGTTATTTTTCATTGTAAATAATTATACATTTAAACAAAGCTGTTGACAAGATAATAAATGATGTTAAACTATTTTTTGGTTGGAGGTGTAATGATGAAAAAAATATGTATTTTGTTTCTTTTAGCCGCTTTCATGTTATCTGTTTGCGCCTCTTCATTTGCCGCGTCATCAAATGATGCAAAAGAAAAAATCGCAAAACTTGAAAAGGAGATAATAATTTTAAAAGCTAAACTGGTGAAAATAAAAAGTAAAATCCAGAAAGCGCGGATCGAAAAAATAATTGCCGGCCATAAAAAAGTAATTGCGGAACTTAAAAAGGAATTGGCTGAGGCAATTGTCGAAAAACCGGGAAAAATTGAGGTCGTACAGCCTATTGTTGGACAGGCGCAGCAGAAGATACTTGCGGTAAAGGGTGGGCTGGCCGGCGGAGCGGGTCTTGTCGCGGCTGAAATACTGATGCCTATGGGACCTGGATTTATTGGCGCTGAAGCTGGTTATGCTATCGGCAATAATTTTGGGATTTTGGATGCCGGGATAAAAGGGATTTACTCTTTTGGCAATCCTTATGTCGGGCTTGAAATTTCCTATGCCGGATATTCAAAAGATGTAACAAATGTTCCCGGTTTATCCGGGACGATAAAGAGCGGGGTGGGTGTTGGGATTATTGGCGGGACAACCATTGGCCAAATACAGTTTGGATTAGGATACAACACTATTTTAGGCGCAAGAGCCGATGCCGGTTATAGGATTTATTTTTAAAAAGAATATAGTTTAGTTTTTAAGTTTTAAGAGCAGGGCTCCTCGATTGAATCAGGGAACCCTGCTTTTTTTGACGGCTGCGCTTTATTATGATAAAATTAATTCACTATGCATTTTGATATCGAACATATCCGTAAAATAGACAAAGATGTTGCCAAAGCCCTAGACCTTGAATTTGAACGCCAGCAGACTCATCTGGAGCTGATCGCCTCAGAAAACTTTACCTCACGCGCAGTTATGGAAGCCGCGGGATCAGTTCTAACCAATAAGTATGCGGAAGGTTATCCGGGCAAACGTTACTATGGCGGATGCCAGTTCGTCGATATTGTAGAAGATCTGGCGAGAGAGCGCGCCAAGAAGCTTTTTGGCTGCGATCACGCCAACGTTCAGCCCCATTCCGGCTCTCAGGCAAATATGGCGGTTTATCTCGCCTGCTTGAATTATGGCGATACCGTTATGGGCCTTAACCTTTCGCACGGCGGTCATTTAACCCATGGGTCTCCAGTCAATATCTCGGGCATTTATTTTAAATTTATCCCTTACGGAGTGCGTAAGGATACAGAAGTTATCGATTATGATGAATTGAGGAAACAAGCGCAGGAAGTTAAGCCAAAAATGATCGTGACCGGCGCAACCGCATATCCCAGGACGCTTGACTTTAAGAAATTTAAAGAGATTGCGGATGAAGTTGGCGCGATTTTAATGGTTGATATAGCGCACATTGCCGGATTAATAATTGCTGGAGTTCACCCGACTCCTGTTCCTCATTCACAAGTAGTTACATCAACAACTCATAAAACCATTCGCGGCCCGCGAGGAGGATTGATCCTTTGCCAGGCCAATTACGCCCAGAAAATTGATAAGGCGGTTTTCCCGGGATCACAGGGTGGGCCGCTGATGCATATTATCGCGGCCAAGGCGGTAGCTTTTGGTGAGGCATCAACTCCTGAATTCAATAAATATCAGGAGCAGATAGTTAAAAATGCGAAAGCCCTTGCGCAGGCACTGATCGATAACGGTTTCCGACTTGTATCCGGCGGCACCGACACTCACCTGATGTTAGTTGATTTGAGAAGTAAAAAGATAACCGGAAAAGATGCGGAGAAAGTATTAGACGAAGTTGGGCTCACAATTAATAAAAATACGATACCGTATGATCCTGAAAAACCTTTTGTGACATCTGGAATTAGAATTGGGACGCCGGCTGTTACAACCAGAGGCATGAGGGAGCCCCAAATGAAAACAATTGCTTCTTTTATCAGCCGCGCTATAGAAAACAAAGATAATGAAATGAAGAAAAAAGAGATCAAGGAAGAAGTGAATAAACTTTGTCTGGAGTTTCCTCTTTATAATGATTGAACTAAAACATGTGTCAAAGATCTATCCCAACGGCGTGGAAGCGCTGCTGGATGTTAATTTGCATATAGGCAAAGAAGAATTTGTCTTCATTGTCGGCCCATCCGGCGCCGGCAAAACCACCTTGATGAGGTTGCTTTATCGAGAGGAACTGCCTTCAAACGGTCAGGTTATTGTTGATCGGGTAAATGTGACTGAGCTTGATTCCGATCAGGTGCCTTATTTAAGGAGGAATATCGGCGTGGTTTTCCAGGATTATAAACTTTTATCCCGGCGCACAGTGTATGAAAATGTTGCATTTGCCCTTCAGGTTACGGGCGCGCCGCGCTCTCAGATCCGCCGCCATACCATGCAGGCGCTGGAGCTTGTTTCTATGTTAAAGCGCTCAAGTTCTTTTCCTGAAGAGTTATCCGGCGGTGAAAAACAAAGGATTTGCATCGCCCGCGCGATCGTTAATAATCCTCCTGTGCTTTTGGCCGATGAGCCAACCGGCAATCTTGATCCTCAAACAACTTATGAAATCATGGAACTTTTGGACAAAATCAACCGCCGCAATACTACTCTTATTACTGCCACTCATAACAAGAGCATTGTTGACATGATGAAGCGGCGGGTGGTTCAGCTTGAATCAGGCAGGATAATCAGAGATCAACAGTTAGGAACATACAGCAATTCATGAGCTTATTATCAAATCTTGAATTCTTTGTGGTTGAAGCGCTGCGCGGCATCCGCCGCTCGGGCCTTATGAGTTTTGTGGCTATAGGTATTGTTATTATTTCACTAACGGTATTCGGCATGTTTTTGATCTTTATGGCAAACTTGGGCAACATTGTTTCTTATATGGGATCCCGGCTTGATATAGTTGCTTATGTGGAAAAAGATCTCAATGCGGATTCCGCCCAGGTGCTTGAAGTGGCGATTTCACAAATACCCGGGGTTGAAAAAGTGGCTTACGTGCCAAAGGATGAAGCATGGAAAAGCTTCAGGGAGGAATTCGGCGCAAAGCTTGATCTAAAAGATGTCATAGCCGAAAACCCCCTGCCCAACGCTTTTTCCATTAAAGTCAGAACTCCAGAACTTCTTCCCCAGGTGGCTGAAAGTGTCGCCAAATTTTCCGATGTTTCCGAGGTTCGATACAGCGGTAAACTCATGAAACAGATCCAAACCTTAGTTGATGCGGTACGCATAGGCGGCGCGATCCTTTCTCTATTGCTCTTCTTTGCCACGCTGCTGATCGTGGTCAACACCATACGGCTGACGGTTTTGGCTCGTGAAACAGATATCTATATCATGCAGCTGGTGGGAGCTACGAATTCTTTTGTCCGCTGGCCGTTTGTAATTGAGGGTGTGATTATGGGTGTTTTGGGCGGTTTTTTTGGTATTTTAATTCTCAAATTTTCATATGAGGCAGTTATAATAAGGATAAAATCAGCTCTTCCCTTCTTGCCAATTGTGATGGATTCGAATATCCTGACGTTCATTTATTTGAGTGTTGGCATATCCGGCATGCTTTTGGGAATGCTGGGCGGATATATTTCAGTTTCCAGAATTTTAAAGGAAAAGGAGTAATATTATGTTAACCTGGTTGAGAAAGAACACGAAAAATATCATGGTGGCGGTGGCGATCCTGTTCGCGATTTCCATGTTTTATGGGTTGGGGTATCGCGGAGTTAAAGAAATAAACAAACCCAAGGCGGGTTTTATAAAAGTAAATGGAAAAGAGGTAAACCCGCGGCTCTTTGCCAATATATATTCCAGAATAAGGGAGAATTTTCCAGAGCGGCTAAAACCCTCGGAGTCCTTGTTTGCCCAGAATCTGGCTCTTTCCCAGACGATCGATTTTGCGATCATGCTTGATGACGCGGAAAAAAATGTGGGAATTTCAGGCGGAGAGATCAATCAAGCAATAGAGAATATCGCCAAACAGCAAAAATTTCCGTCGGTCAAAGAATTAAAAACAGCGATTGAAAGATCGGGACTGAGCTGGAATGATTTTAAGCGGCTTTTGAAAGATGATATGATGGTGCAGAAAATGATCCAGAAGACAAGAGAGGGCGTTTCTGTCTCCCCTAACGATTTAAGAGAAATTAAAGCCCGCCACATATTGATAAGGATTAAGGCCGGGAAAGAAATCGAAGCTAAAAAGTTAGCTGAAGATCTTTTGGAAAAGATTAAAAAGGGCGAGGATTTTGCCGCGCTGGCAAAAAAATATTCTGAAGATCCCGGATCCAAAAATTCCGGCGGCGAGCTTGGATTTTTCTCGACCGGGATGATGGTTAAGCCGTTTGAATATCTCGCTTTTTCATTAAAAGTTGGAGAGTTCGGCGGACCGGTAAAGACCGATTTTGGCTACCATATTATAAAGGTTGAAGACGCCCGGATCAAAAAGATAAAAGGAGAAGCGGATCCGGAAAAAGCGATACTCAAGGAAAAACAGGAGAGGGCTTTCAATGAATGGTTTTACAAGTTAAAACAGAAGGCAAAGGTTGACATTTTAGAACCTTCTTTGAGAGCGCTGGACTTGAGATTTCGCGGAAGAATAGGGGAGGCGATTGTCGAATATCAAAAAGCCATAGCGCAAAATCCGAGAATGGGATATCTTCATCTTTTCCTGGGCTTGCTTTACGAGGATTCCGGTAAACTTGATCTGGCTATAGCCGAATATAAAGAGGCAATAATGCGCGAAGCCGCTGATCCCACGCTTTATATTACGTTGGGTGAAGCTTATAAAAAGAATAAACAGAAAGATCTGGCAATCGAGCAGTTTAAAAAGGCTTCCCTGATCGCCGGTGATGATAAAAAGACGCATGAAGAATTGAGTAAAATTTTTAAAGAAATGAAAATGTCTGAACTTTCTCTCTCCGAGCTTAAGGAAATCTCACGCATAGAGAAAAAAGAGGCATTTGAAAAATCGTTAAAGGAAAAGACGAAGGTCAAGACAGAATGAGGTTTTGGCCCTCTTGTAAGAGCAGTTCTACCTGATCAAAGGCTCGTCCTTCGGAGTAAATTCGCAAAAGAGGCTCGGTGCCGGAAGGTCTGAAGAGTATCCAGGATTCATCTTCGAAATTTAGCTTTAAGCCGTCTAAAGTTTCGATTTTATTTATTTTGCGGCCGGCGAAACTTTCACTTTTTTTCAATCCTTCTACCTTGGGCATGGCTTTTTCTCTGTCTATATGAATGTCCACCCGGTCATAGGTGAAATATCCAAACTCATCCATGATCTTATCCAGTATCTGCTTTAAGGTCTTTTTTTCATAAGCCATGAGTTCCATAAGGAGCAGGGCGCAAAGGCTGCCGTCCCGTTCTGGTATATTTCCAAAAATGCCAATCCCTCCGCTTTCCTCCCCGCCGATTAGAACTTTTTCAGTTAACATCTTATCAGCAATATATTTGAATCCTATTGGAACCTCATCAAATATTAAATTATATTTTTTTGCTTGTTTTTCTATGAGCCGTGAAATATTGAAGGTCTTCACTATTTTGCCCGACATTTTTCTGTTTTCAACCAGATGCTTTAATATCAAAGAAAACACGTTATGTGAAGAAATAAAAACGCCTGATGGATCAACGCACCCGATCCGATCCGCATCACCGTCAATCGCTATACCGGCAGAGATCTGTCCAGGAAAATTAAGCGGAATCTCCTTGATATAGGATGTAAGTTCAATAAGATTCACAGGTATGGGTTCAGGATTTACACCACCGAATAGAGGATCACGATTGCCGTTTATTTCCTCAATATTTAATAATTCCTTAAGATATCCTGCTCCGCTGCCATGCATGGGATCCAGGACGATTTTTAAGTTTGCTTTTTTTATCATTTCCAAATCCACAAAAGATGATATATGTCTCAGATATTCCGGTTTTGGGTCAAAGTATTCGATATCGGAACCGCGAGGTTTACTCGCAGGTTTCGATAATTCAGCCTCTACCGCTTTCGTCACCTCCGGCCTGGCCGACCCGCCAAAAGCCTCCTTTATCTTAAACCCGTTCCATTCCGGCGGATTATGGCTAGCGGTGATCATTATACCTGCGCCCAATCCATTTGATTTAACATAATAAGAGAGGGCGGGAGCGGGGAGGGAGATTTTTGAAAGAAAGGTTTTAATGCCCGCGCCGGATAAAACCTCTGCGGCGCATTTTGCAAAATCTTCAGATTGAAAACGATTGTCGTATCCAACAGCCGCGCCGGCTTTATCAAGGCCGCTGTTCTTCATATATAATGTAAAAGCGGAAGCTACCCGCCTGACATTGTCAAATGTGAAATCCTCCGCGATTTTGGCCCGCCAGCCGTCGGTGCCGAATTTAATCATGGGATAGGCTCGCTTTCATCCGTATTATAATTATCCTCATCATCGGGAGACGAGGGCTCTTCTACGGGATGAACATAGCATTCGGATAGAGGGACATCCTTTTCAAAAAATTGGGCGTAAACCACGCGGTTTGCCGGACAATATTTATTGGCCAGAAACCCTGAGCTTAAACATAGCCTGACAGTTACCAATCCTTGGGGCGGCGGAAAATCAAGGGGTGGTTCGTTAACAAGCGCCCGATTCATGAATTCTTTGAAAATACGGGGACAAACGGCCACCTCCGCGACCCCTTTCATGTGATGGTTGTCATCATTGCCTACCCAGACGCCGGTTACCAACTGCGGAGTGAAACCGATGATCCAGGCGTCTTTAAATTCTTCAGTTGTCCCGGTCTTTGCGGCGGCAGGACGATCCAACCTTCCTCTTACTCCTGTTCCCCGCGTTAAAACCCCCTTCATCATATCCACCATTATAGCGGTCACATTTTGAGACAGAACCTGTTCTCCTTTCGGTTCATAATTATAAATAACGACGCCGTCGCGGTTTAGTATTTTATATATTGATATGGGTTCAAATCTTGTGCCCTGGTTGGCAAAAGCGCCGTAAGCCGAGACCATCTCAAGCATTGTGACTTCGGAAACCCCAAGCGTCAGGGCTAAACCGGGCTCAAGATGGCTTTTGATTCCCATGCGTTGTGCCATGGACATGGCTGATTCAATGCCCACTTTTTCCAATAATTTAACTGAAGGAATATTTAAGGATTTCTCAAGCGCGAAGCGCATGGTGACATTGCCGCGGTATTTGCGGTCAAAATCTTTTGGCTCCCATGTTCCCTCCGGATTCCACTGGTTGGGGTAAACATTAAATATGGTTGGTTTGTCCGGCAGTACGGTGCCGGGAGAAATTCCCTGTTCGATGGCGGCCGCGTAAACGAACGGCTTAAAAGCGGATCCCGGCTGGCGCTTCATCTGAACCGCGCGGTTAAACTGGCTTTTTACAAAATCGGTGCCGCCGACCATGGCGCGGATAAAACCGTTTCGGGGATCTATGGCTAATAAAGCGGCTTGAGAAAAATTATACTTTTTGCCTTCTTCAGTTACGAATTTTGTCACGATTTCTTCAGCGGCGGCTTGAGTGTTTGTGTCAAGAGTAGTGTATACTCTCAACCCCCCCTTATTTACCGCTTCTTCGCCGTATTTTTTAATAAGCTCTCCAAAGATATAAGATACAAAGTAGGGGGCTATTTGCCCGTATCTTTTGAGGTTTTCAGGATGGAACTTTATTTCTTCCGCGTAAGCCCGCTTTGCCTCATCAAGGGGAATAAGATTCAGATCAACCATTTTTGCCAGGACAATCTTCTGCCTTGCCTTGGCCAGTTTAAAATTGCGGTAAGGAGAATAGATTTCAGGACCTTCAATAATGCCCATGAGCATTGATGCTTCTGCCAGCGTCAGGTCCTTGGCGTGTTTTCCAAAATAAGCGTCAGAGGCCGCTTCAACGCCATAAGTGTTATGGCCAAGATAAATCTGATTCAGGTAATATTCAATTATTTCATCTTTGGTAAAGCGCCGCTCAATTTGGAGGGCCAGCATCATCTCAGCCAGTTTCCTGAATATTGTTTTTTGCCTGGTCAAAAAGAGATTTCGCGCCAACTGCTGGGTGATGGTGGAGCCGCCTTCAACAATCCGGCCGTACAAAAGATTTTTAAACGACGCTCTCGCGATTCCGTAAAAATCTATCCCATGATGGCCGTAAAATCTTTCATCTTCCACCGCCACCACTGCCTTTTGAATGTAAGGGCTCATATTTGACAGCGTCACTACGCGGCGGTTTTCTTCCTCATGAAAACGGGCGAATATCTTGCCGTCCTGAGCCAGCAAAACCGAGGCCTCGGAAGGCGTGTAGTAATTCAAGTCGTTAACGTCAGGCAGAGAAATAAGTATTTGGAGCAATAATCCGGAAATAACTGCTAAACCGATAAAAGCGGAAATTATAAATGCCCTGGAAAACTTCATGGCTTTTAATATTATACCATAAAAGGACTTGTCCTCCGAAGTCCCGATTTATCGGGACGAAGGAGGATGCAAGTTTTTTGAATTACCCTCCGATAGTAATGGTGATGAGAGTCAATTCTGAAAAAAGTATTAGTAATTTATCTCAAAATTATGATAAAGATCATTCTGCATCAGTTTCTCAAAACGCAAAGTCAGATCAGCAAAACACGCAGGATTTACGTCTTCAGGGTTTAAGGATTTTTGCCAATCAAGCAAGCAATGTATACGAGGTGGCTTAAGATGGAAGGCGTTAGAGGATTCAATCCCGTTTCAAATGTTAAAAGCCAGACGGAAAACACTAAGACAGACTCTGATGTCAATTTTATGCAGAGTTTAATTGATGTCGCGGCCGGACAGAAAATCACATCTCAGATAGTTTATTCAGGGCAGGGCGGCAGTCAGCTGGATTTTTATTCGAAGCCGGAAAAAATTACGGGTAAAAATAAAAAGACGGGAAAAGATTTTGACGATATCATAGCTGATATAGAAAAGATCATAAGTCAGATCAAAAAGGACTCATAAGATTATGAATGCAAGTTTTAAGTGTTTTGAATCGATTGTAATTATAGGAATTAAAATTTTATATAAAAAGGAGGTGAAATGTATATGATACCAGAAAATAATTTTTCAGATAGTATTGTCCGCGATCAGTTGCAGGGAGCAGATTTAAGCGCCATTGGTGGAGCAACTGGAACTATATCTCTTGATGGAGCTGAACTTCAGCCACTTCCGGATGAGCGTAGCTGGATAGAAAAAGCGATGGATGCGGTTAGAAATTACGAGGACCAGCTTAAGGCGGCCACCGCGTGGTTAGCAACGCCGTATGATGCAAGCCAAGCAGACGCAGATGGATTTGAACATATGCCCGGAGGCATTGGGGGCATTGATATAAAAAAGGGCGCTGATGGCATTGATTCGGCGGCGATCATGGGAGCTTCTATTGGTATACAGCAAAATATGACTGCTTCAACAAGTGTTGTTGACACCGGGAATAAAGTTGTAGCCAACCAGAGAGCTACCCAGCAAGCAGTTAGAGGTTAATGTTGATATAAAAGGGGGTAAGTATAAAACTTGCCCCCTTATCCCCAGCTTAAAATGCATAATTTTAAGGTAGGGATAAGCAGGAAAAGGAGGATGAAATTAAATGTCTAATTTAATTAATGGAATGACGAATATTATTGAGGCAAGGCCGTCGTTTGTATCAGCATCTGCGGCAAAGACCTCTTCCGGCCCGGACTTTATGGCCGCTTTAACACGGCTTTTTCAGGAGCCGGAAAGAGTGATTTATGAGATGACCTCTAAGGATACAATTGATTTAGGTGATTTTGGAGTAGTGGAAAACGGAACCTCTGCCGCTAATTTTGCGGTTTCTCTTTATTTACAGAGAGCGACAACCGCCTTCCAGAGCGCGCTCGATGCTCTGGTATTGGAATACAAAACCTGGCCGCAGGAAGTCTCAAGGATGTTTTAATATGTTTGAGGGCTTTGTTGGATTAAAAATCCCGCCGTTTACTCCCAAAAAATTTGTGGTGGGAATGGAAGATTCCGAGATCAACGGACTGGTTACCGCGCGAGGCCGAAGGTTTTTTTCACAGCTTGTAAATCTTTTTCAGGGAACAACCTTCGGTTCGGCATACCCGGATGAGAATTCTGATTTTTCTGATCTCGCCTCCAATACCAGATCGATAATGGAGAAAATGTTTCCCGGCCTTGATTTTAATGTTTCTGCTGACAAATCCCAGTATATTAATTATTGGGACAGCGCCTCTCACCAAAGAATATGGGCAGAAACGGATCAGGTTGACTTTGATGCTGACGGTGCGGCTGATGCTGGTTTGAGCATTGATGACGGCGTGCCCTATTTTCTTTATTTGAACGGGACCAGCACTTTTTCAAATAAGGACGGCAGTGATTCAATTGATTTCTCCAGATTATGGGGCGGCGTCAGGGCCAATCTGCCCGGTGTTTCTTACGGCCAGATTATAGGCAGTGGGAGCTACGAAGGAATGGACACCGAATCCGGTTTCGGCTTGCTTTTGGGTTTGCTCCAGCTCAAGCGAAACTATGTCTACGCCTTTCAAATGCTGGGGCTCAATGCGAATAATCCAAATAGCGATGGAGCAATAGATATGTTTAATAATGTTATCAATAGCTGGCAGATAAAAGAGACGGGAAATTATAACAACCAACTGCTCTGGCATTATTTTAACCTTCGCCCGACGGTTGCCCAGAGATTGAGAGAGTGGATGGGGGCGGCAGGAGCGGGGAGTGCGGGATATGATTTCTACAACTGGATTAAAAACACCATTTTGCCTGATTATAAGGAAAATATCAACCGCGCAAGAATCGGAGCGGTTGATGTAAATAGAGATCAGGTTTGGCTGAGCGGATTAAATGATCTAATTAATGCATTGGAGGGCAATATCGATCCCTCAACCGGCAAACTTATCGTGCCCGAAGGCGAGGATATTGAAACTGTTGCTTCGCGGGTTTCAAATTATATAAATTCCATTCGAATTCATTTGAATAGGATACAGGAGATCCAGCAGGGAATTGGGCAGGAATTTGGGATTGTTCCGGGCGCCTTGCTCTCCAAGCTTAATAATTTGCAGGCCGCGATTGCCAGCTGGAGCACTCCATCGGTTATCGATGGTGAAACCAATTTTTCTCAAACACTAAGCGAGCTTAATGCTCTTCACGCTTTAGCTTTTGAAATTGACAATAGTGAACAGCAGATATTCGACAATCCTGACAGCGTTATTGATATGCTCTTCCGGGAATTTTCGGTGGAGTCCGATTACAGCTCGCCCTCAATTAATCATTTAAGCTCCGATCAGCTGGGAGAGGACATGCGCGGAACGGTAAAAGGCGCTTTTGAGCTGCTCAATCGCCGGCCGGTGGGCCATGTTGTTGGAATAATGTCGGTAAATATCGGGAATATTCAGCAGAATAAGAGGATTGACAGAAAAGAAAACGAAAAGAAGCAGGAGCAGTTTTTAGAAAAACTGCAGGATGCCAAAGCGGATGCAAAAAGAGCCGAGAGACAGCGCGCGGAAAGGGCAGAAAATAAAAACAGAGTAAAACCAAAAGAAAGAAAAGAAAAAGTAAGCAAGAAGTAAAAGGAGGTTGATTTTTATGACAAGCGTTAGGAAGATGGGAGTCGGCGAGGGAGGCAAGGTTACAGATGTGTCGGCGGCAGAAAGAAATACGGCGATGGCGGCGAAGGCCCAAAAATCAGTTGAAAATTTGATACTCAAGCCGCTGTTGAACCAGGCGATAAAAAATGTCAATGCTAAAGCGCAGCAAACCAGAAACAGCTTAGGCGGGAAAGCATAAGTGTTAAACGCGCAATCAGATATTATGATGGGAGGAAAGCCGCTTTTTCAGGGGCAAAAGCCGGCTCTGCCGAAGCCGGAAGCCGCCGAGACAGCAGGCTTGCGGTCGGAATCTGCCATTAAATGGGTTGTTGAGAATGAGAATGGATCAATAAAGCTTAAACCTCTGGCAAATACGGCTGATGTTGATGTCACAACCGTTTCCATATATCAGGAAGAAGTTGAGTCCCCGAGACTTTTAAGGTTTATGGGGCATAAGATTGACATCACCGCTAAAGTGGCGGAGTTTAAAGAAAATTATGTCAAGAATTTCATGCTCACCAAATCACACAATCTTATGGTTGCGCGGTTTGCCGAATTCAAAACCGCCTTTTTAGGCTATCTTCTCTCCCTTTGCGGGGTGGCCTCGGAAGATATTAAAAAACTTCAGGAAAAAGCGGTAAAAGACGGCATCCGCCAGAATAATCTTTTGTTTGAGGAAAACGAGTACAACAATGAACTTTTATCCCTTATCGGCGGAAGCAAAAAGCAGATGAGGGCACAGCAGAAGGTGGCGGGAGAAATCCGCAACCAGCTAATAATTCAGGCGAAAAATCTGGGGCTTTCAAACCATTACACTCAGGAGAAGATTTTAGAGATTCAGTTATCCCAGTGTCAGAAGATACTTCAGAAATTTCAGGAGGAAAAATTCAATCTGGAGTATCAGCTGGCATATCTGGGCGTCGAAAAGAGCGTGAACTAAAATGGCGGAAGAAAAGAAACAATTGCTGGAAGAAGAGACCAGGCTGTCGTCTAAAGACATAATCTTAAAGGTAAAAAAACTTGAAGGTTATATCAAACGGACGGAAAGAAGAATTATGTCTCATGAGAAGAAATTAAATAAGCTCCGCGAGGAATTTAAGAAAGAGCTTAAGCTTTTAAAAGAGAGGATTATGGCATGACAGTTTCAGGTATTGTAGAAAAGGCCAACAGCCAGGAAATGGCGGTCACCTTAAACCAGGGGGCGCTCAACCAGTTTGAAGATAAGGTTAAAGAAAAAGAATCGCCCAGGCGTGCGGCAGAGATAGAAACATCAAAACTCCTGGAGATGAAGTCCAAAAATCTTAATTCCGAGATCATGGGCTCGCTTTTCTCAAAACTGGCGGCGGCCGGCATAACGCTTAACCCCAAAGCCAATCAAAAGATGAATGGCGAGGATATAAACCGGATAATAAATGACGTGGAGTCATACGAAGATAAGGTCTTTTTAAAGAGCCGCGATGAAATATTGAAAGTGCAGAAGGATAAGGGAGGGGGAGGAGGAGGAGAGGCAGACGGCGGAACAAGATATTTTTCATCAAGCGTTGACGAAGCAAGGGCTCTTCTGGAACAGTTTATCAATCTTATAGCCGAAGCGACTGCCAGGAGCAATCCGGACATCGCGGAAAGGATAAAAACAGTAAGGGAAAAGTTAATTCAGAAGGGCGTCTCCGAAGAGAAGCTGGCGCAGATAGAAAAAGACGCCGGCGGGATTTCAAAAAAGGCGCTTTTTGAAGCCCTAAAAGACGGCGTGGTGATGCAGCTTCTTTCTCTTGACAATCGTTTAGAACGCGGCCTAAGGCGCAGGGGGACAAATGATATCTATAAAATGATATCTGAAAAATTTTCAAAAGAAGAAGCGGATTTGATGATTAAGATGGCCAGCGAGGCCGCCAAGGAAGAAATAAGGAATTTTGTTCCCGAGGAGCTGGAGAATGTCTTGATAAAAAAGACATATTTACAAGATACCGAATTCTCTGACGCGGTCAAGCTCATTAAAATCGGCGCGGCAGCCGATTTTGACTCCCGCGAGTGGATAAGAAGCGTCTGGCCGCAGAAAAAAGAAGATCACGGACTTTATCTTATGGACGTGCCCCATGCGGCCACGGGACTGGTGGTTAACACCTCGACCGATAACCCGGCATCAAAACAAAAACACGGGTATGAATATGAGAAAGAGGATGAAAAAGAACTCATGCTCAACCGTTTAAGGGCGCTTTATCTTCATGGAGCCATGAAAAAGGGCTTTTTCAATTCGCTGGAGACGGTGTTTAAAATCCGCAAGCTTAAGAATGGCCTTTTGCGTCTCGGAGTGTTTACCCCTCAGCTTGACGAGCAGCTAAAGCACGAGGCCGAAGTTCTGGCAAAGATGAAAACGATGGAAATGTTAAGAGAAGCGCTTCTGGAGCGCGCCACTTTCTATGAGCTGGCCGGGCCTGCGCATGACCTTGTTGAAAGAAAGATCAAGGGATTGCTTAAGAACGCCGAACGGCTTGGCATGCCGATTTCAACAAGCGAATTTGTGACCATGAGAGATAAGGCAAATGCCGATATTTATGCTCTGTCAAAGAAAGAATTAGAGGCGGTAAGGGATGAAAGAAGGCGCGGGGACAGCAATAAATTAGAAAAGAGAGAAAAACTGCTGGTCCGTTTATTGACCAGGTTGGCTCAGGAATCGCAAATTTCCGACGCAAGTTTTTCGCTTGTTGATACGAATAAATAATAGGAGATATGAATGAGTATTATATCAGATATTGGCAATAAGGCAGTTAAAGTTGTTCGGCTTACAGGCGAATTCAGTAAAGTTGCAAATAAACAGGATTTGCCAAAAGAGATGGACAAAAATAATAATAATGAGGTTGATGTTGTAGAATTTGTATCATATTTTTTCAAGCCCAACGCGGCCCCGGTTAAATATCAAGATGACAAAGGGAAAATCTACCTAATAACAGTTAATCCCGATGGAACTATCATTTCCAGGCAGGAGGATGAAGCTCCAAAGATTTCTAATGGAGACACCGAGGAGAAAAAAACACAGGAAGGCGATTCTTCAAATACAGCTCAAGCTAGAGGGACGAGATCTGTTTCTTCAAGCGAAGATATTATGGCAAATCAGTGTTTGGGCGAGATCTTAAAATCACTGGCGGCCGCGAGGCGGAAGTTAAGAGAAAAGACAAAAGAAATTATTGAAAAAAATGTTAAGGAAATTAAAGAAGAGGAAAAAATAGCCGCCCGCAAAAGAGCGCAGGCAAAGCTGGAACAGGTGCAAAGAAGAATTGCCAAACTTGAAGGAAAAATAGCGGCTCTTCATAATGTTTCCCCCAGGCAGAGGGCGATTGTTCTGGCCAAGCTGGAAGCGCTGAAGGCGGCGGTTTCAAAACTTGAGCAGATGTCTTACGATCTTGCGGAGGGCAAGATCACTATGGATCAGTATGAAGATCAGGTTAAGGTGGTTGAAGAAAAAGCGATTGCGGTTGAAAAACAATTGGATTACGAAAAAAACGGGCTTTTAATATCTGTTTTTGGCGGTGATTATAAGAAGTACTTAAAAGATCCGTCTCACGCGCTTGATGACGGGAAAATTACAATTGATGATTTCAAACCGGAATATCAGGGATTAATGTGGACTGCCGGCGAGATTTCTAATGACGATGAAATAACACTTGAAGAGCTTGAAGGGCTCAGGGATAAAGGGCAGGCCTCGTCTTGTGAGGAGTTAGCGCGCAAGCTTGGTTATAAAGGATCAATGGATGACCCGGCGGCAGATGTATATAAAGCTGCATATAAGGATCTCCGCACTGCGGCGCAGAAAGGTGAACTTAATGTAGACAAATGGAACAGTATAATGAAAAAATACGGTTTTGATAAATATTATACAATGAAATCAGAAGCATTTGCCGCATTATTTTTAGGAGTAAAGGATAGATGGCTCCATGACGAGAGAGTTTCCGGAACGCTTAATTTTGACCGGGCGGTACATCGAACTTACATGACCATGACGGCCATGGGAGGGCCGGATGAAGTCGCGGCCGCTTTTCAGATTTACTGTAAAAGCGAAGATTTCTTCTTTGTTGATTTTGAAAAACAAGGGGAGATCATTGCCGGGGCTTTGGGAATTAACCGTGAGCTCAGCGCGGCGGATAAAATGCGTTGGCTGCTCAATCCCGAAAATACAAAGAATAAACCTTATTTAGAAAAAGTTGTTTTAGAATTATGCGGCAAAAGAAGGATCGGCAGTGAAGTTGTTGATTTGCCTGAAGAAATGTTAACCAGTGAACAAAAGAAATTCAAGACGCTTCCTCCAGATCGTCAATGGGATGAAATTGTGGCGATCATGCTCAAGAGAGCGCACGACAAAATTAATGTTGATGATCCTAAAGAAAGATTGAAAATATTCAAAGACATTTTGCTTGCGACTCAAGCAAAAAAGCCAAGAGATGGGGTTGTAGCCGCTTATGAAGCTGAGCTGCAGCAGGTTATATTTAGCGACGAAAGAGAATTTATTGATTATGATGCGATTCTAACTGGGAATATGCGTCATGTGAAACAAGATCAAAATATTCCTGCGGCCGACAAAAGCAGCCAGAAGTCCGCTGAGGGAAGTCTTTCAATAGCGCCGATAACGGGAGAAAAGCAGGGATCAATAGGAGAAGTGAGGTAATATGGAAGTTAAAGATATAAACCCGGGAGCGGCGGGAATAATACCCGGCAACCCAAGAACTTTAAGATTTGGGGATATGGATGAAAAGGCGGCAGATAAACTTGCCAGATTGATCAAGGCGTTAAAAGGAGAATCTGCCCCTAAGCCGGTTGCTGCAAATTCTGTTTCTAAAAGTAAGCCGGCTGGTGAAAAAGAACCAGATGGAACTAAAGTGCCTGTGGATGATACTCCAAAGGTAAGCACTGCCGATTCTTCAGTTGTAAATAAAGCTGTTGCTTCCTTAACTAGTCGTAATAGAACTGTGGAGGAGGTAGTTTAATATGGCTCTAGATGGAAACGTAATAATTCCTTCGGGCGGGTCTGGCCTGGGAGGAAGAGAAGCCCGGCAGATACTCCGTAAAAATGGCGAAGAGCCCGAATCTGTTAATAATTTAGCTGGTAATGCCGCTAACGCTCTAGCGTATATTTTTGATAAACCTGGGAAAGGAACTCTTGCGGCTCCCACTAGAGATTCCGATTTAAAAAATAAAAAGCCGAATCCATCTAAAAAAATTCCTGGTCCGGAAAGAACTTTCCAAGAAGAACAAATTGCTCCGATACCTTCAAATACCAAAATAGTTGATACCGTAAAATAACATATCCCGCGCAAGTTTTTGGCTTCAAATTACGATATATTATATAGAATGAGTTCTCCAGTAATAGCCAATTTCAAAACCATTTCTGATGACATAAAAGAGCGTTTTGACGTCAACGCCAATATAGGCGCCGCTGTTATTCCAGCCGAATACCAGCCGAATTATGAGGTAAACGAAAGCGCTTCTTCCGGCTCTGTTTCGCTTGATTCAAGACAAGGCGCAAATTTTAGCAATGCGGGAACTGTTGAAAGACAATCAGAAAATTCCGGAAATTATGTTGTAAATGAACCAACCGCCCAGGAAAATGCACCGGTAGATTCAACATCCGGTACAGCCGGTGCCGCCCCGGCCCCTGAAACCGATTCCACATCAGATGCTCAAGCCGCCCAGGATGCGGCCGAGGCCGCCCAGGACGAAATAGATGAAGAAGAATTCAAGCTTACCCACGGAGGTCTCACAAGAGAAGAGTGGGATGAATTAATAAATGACCTGCGTGAAGCGGGATACGACTGGCTGGCCGATTATCTGGAAGCGCACCCTGAGAAAGCCACAGCACTCATCGATATTTTGTCTGATCCCGAGGGATACTGGGAAGGCCTTGAAGCTGAAGCGGCAAACGAATACGGCGTTGATGCGGCAAAGAGGCAGGAAGTTCTTAATAAAATTCTAGAGGCGCTTGGTTTAACTTACGCCGGATTTGACATGCAGGGCCACAAATATTATGTTGATGAAAATGGCAATTATTACACCGTAGAAGTTACTGAAAATGGAGTGGTTGTTACAGAAGTTACAGTTGCTAAAGATCAATGGGGTTTTATTCGTATTACAAGTACCAGCAATTCTACGACATACGGCCTCGACGATTCTCGATTTGGCTTGACCCAGGAGGAAATTGATTCATACGATTCGACAGCGACGCGCATAAGTGAAAAGCATGCCCAAAACATGTGCGATCTGGGACTGCCTGAAAATTTTGATCCCCGGAGCATAAGCCAGGAGCTTAAAGATATTGTGAATGAATTCAAAGATAAATTTTGGCTCCGTGAAGATGACGGTTATCTTTATGTGGATCCCCGCTTCTATGAGACGATGAAAAGGCTGGAGGGGCTTTATAATCTCTTGACCCTTCTTTTTATTCTACAGAACGCCAAGCAGGAAATGAGAGCCGCCGTCCTTGAAATTATGACCGGAATCAAGCAGGACTCCAAATCTTCCGCCCTGGATGCGGTTGAAAATCAACACCAGATAGCAACCACCAGAATGCGCTATCAGCTTTATGTTCTCCAGAGATACGCCAATTCCCACAATCAACGTGAATACCAGAAGAGGTTAAAAGAGGCAAGGGAGGCCGCTGAAAATGAGGCGGAATCAAGCGGCTGGAACTGGTTTAACAAGGTTATAACTTTAGGGGCTGGTGGCGCGATGGAGCGCGATGAAGAATATCACTACCAGAATAATAAAGAGAGAATTGATGGTGAGATGATGAATTTCAGGCAGCGGGTTGAAGCGGAATATGAAAAGGCGTTTGGAGAGGGAACCAACTTTGGTTCAGGCGATCCCTTCAGCGGAGATATAGATTCGCTTATCGACAACGAATTGACTTTTGGCAATATTAGCGTGGATGTGGGCGGGGATAAGATTGATGTCAACGGCGATGCGGTCTCGGCTGCTGATCGGAGACTTACCGCTCTTCAGAATTTAAGAAGACTGTGGCACATGTTCCAGATGGCAAAGTCCAAGATGAGGCAGACGGTTGCGGAGATTGTGCAGGAGAGAGAGGGGGGCAGTTCAAATCTTGAGGGAATTGTCATGGGCGCTTTAGACAATGCGGCCAAATTTGAAAAACAGGTATTTTCAAATTTGATCGGCCAGATGCAAAGCGTAATTATTTACAACAACCAGATGGTTGAAGCCAGAGAAGCGGCCGATAAAGCCAATGCTCACTGGTGGGTGAGCATGTTTACTTCGCTTCCGATATTAGGCATGCCTTTAGAATGGATTGGTGATTTTGTTGTAGAGACAGTATTTTTCTTTGATGGAGATAATGCTCATTTTGGCATCTCCGATGTTAGCGCTCAAGATTTGATAGATCAAACATTCAGAACAAAGAATGAAAACGTGCGCAGGATATTGAATTCTGACGAAGAAGCCATGAATGCGGTTAGTGAATACGAAAGAAGAATGTGGGGGGTGGCGGCCGAGCTTGACAGTGTCGAGGCATACAGTGAAGGAAAAGATGGGATACGGAACATAAACGAAGATTATGTGAACGCGTTAAGGGACAAGATGGCAAAGCTTCAGAATGTCATCCGTCTTATCACAATGCTGAAGCGCGCCCAGTACAATTTAAGAAGCATAATATCTAAAATTATGAGAGGGTCGGGGGAGATTTCGGAACTGGTCTCAGCGGATACTCTTGATAGTATCGGCGACAGCAAACGCCTGGCTTTCGAGCTTAAACTGCAGAATCTAAAGAATAGAATTCAGGAGCATAATAAACGAGTGCTTGAAGCGGCAGCTTTAAAGCAGGCCTTATGGAGAGTAACCGGGTTGTTCGCGGGATTGATGATAGCGACGGTCGCGATTTTAACAGGAGGCATTGGGCTGCTTGCCGCAATACCCCTGATTGCATCACTGGCAACGCTTGGTGGTTCTCTCGGAAATCTTATTTACAATTATACCAACAAGGTGGATGAGAACAGTTTTAATGATGCGGCTTTTTATGGCACAACCCCAGAAGAAGTTTCGGGTAATGTTGCGGTTGACGCCTACCGCCGGACGGAGAGAATAACCGAGCAAAAAGTTGATACTTTAACCGGGGATTCTCATAAAGATATTGGAAAGAATGGAGCTTGGTTTGATTCGGAATCGCAGTGGGGGCTTGATGCCAAAGCATTGATGGATGTTAATGCCGGAATTAATAAACTTCATAATCTCCAAAAATTGCTCATAATGCTGGTTCAAGCCCAGCAGGATATGAGGAACCTGATTTTGGCATCCACAACCGGTGTTTCAACCACGGACAACTCGGATATGGTTCAGGCCAGCAACCGCGCTTCCGCTCAAAATAAAATTGCCGCCCTGGAGTTAAAGCGAGAGATGATAGCTGATATTGTGGCGGCGCACAACCGAGCCGTGATGCAGGATGCGGATATAGAGAAGTCATGGATTCAATTTACTGTGTCGGCCGGGTCTGCGATTGCCGGAGGCCTTGGCGCGGGATTGGTAGAGGGAGGTGCTAACTGGGTTGGTGGAATGACGGAAGGAATGTTCTGGGGAGGCGTTATCAATTCTGTCATTAATCTGGCTTATGCGATAACGGAAGCTGTTGAGGCGGATACCAACAAAAATATTCAAGGAATACTTGATGGTTTATATAAATCGGACCGACGGGTGCAGGCCTCAAAGCTGGAGGATGCGGAACAATCCTCGGTTTATGCGGCAGGTAGAGATCTTGTGACCGATGCCGGCTCGAGAAATGTTGCGGTGAACGCGGTCGCATTTTCAAATCTATCCCAGAAGCTTGAGAAACTTTATAATCAGCAGATCGGGCTGGTCATGGTTGCGCAGGCCAGAAACCGCATGCTCAAAAATGTTGCCCGGATTGTGGGTCTTGCGAACGCCGCTGAGTCCGATTTGAGCATGGAAGCCGTTTATGAAGCAAGAGAGAGCGCGCAAAAGAACCTTGATATATTAAAGCAAAAAGTTCAGGAGTTTGTTGATTGCAGGAACAGGGAAAATCAGGCCCGGCGCCAGCTTACCCTTGCCATTGTCGCAGTGGCGATGACAGCATTAAATGTATACATGAAAAAGTTTGGAGGAGAGGAAAAGGTAAGTAAATGGCTGAACGATAAATTTGATTCAAAATCTATTACCGTAACTGATAACGAAGCGTTAAAACAGGCAATAAGCGGCGGAAGCGAAAACTGGGACGGAAAAATAGGACTGGGCGACCTGGCCGGCGCGGCTGCCAATGTTATTACATCCGAGAATTTTGCCCGTTTAGTCGCTGTCGAAATGTATGATAAGATTTTTGCCAAAAACTATGAATCAAGTTCACAGAGAAGGGTGGAGGGGGGCAAAAGTGCAGCGAGGCATTCATCTGATGCGGACTCTATTTCTTATTATGAAAATAAATCCTGGGAGGAAGATACTGCCTCTGCACAATTAGAAATTGATGCTGAGAAAATGGAAATCATGAGACGCTTGTCTCAGGAATTTAGAAATATATTAATTGGTATTGCGGTAAACGCGAAAGACGGCGTTGGAATGGTAAGGAAATATCAACCGAATCCTCTGCCCGCACAAGTAGACACAACCGCAGGCAAAACGAAGCCGAATGAATCTGAAACAATACCTACTTCTGCCGCTTCGCCAGCAAGTCAAGACAAGCCGGAGATTGCTCCCAAGCCAGTGGAAGGATACACTAAAAAATATGATGAGCTTCTGGCTGGAGCGCAATTCGGCAGTGTTGAAGGTGTTATGTCACTGGTTAAAAAAGGCGCGCAGTTAGTATATGAAGCATTTGTTCCTGAGCAAAGTAAAAATAATAATATCTTGACTTCAGCTTTACTTATGATGGCGCGTGACATCGCTCAGAAGCTGGCAAAAGCATCCGAGAAGTTTTTAAAAGCGCTGTCCAGCCAAGCGGTTTCGCCGGAAGCAAAACCGGAAGAGAGAGTTTTGTCGCTGGGGATTATCGCGTCCCTTGCTGAAGAAGGCGATACCGAAGCGATGAAAGTGCTGAAAGGAACGCTTGAAGATCTGTTCAGGGAGGCGATTGACAGCGCAAGCGAAGCCGGCAAAAGGGCTAAAGAAATAATCTATCAGGCGGCGCAGGTTCCGGTCGTGCGCGAGATTCTCGCGAAAATCGCTCCCGCGGCGGCTTTGCTTGCGGGCGGACAGGTTGAAGCGGAGGAAGCCGCTCCCGCGAGTCCGGTGAGGAAAACCTTATTTGAATTAAAATTTAACGCCCAGATGGCTGAGGAGCAGGTAAATCAGGGAGGTCAGCCGGATCTCGCGCCGATAAGAGCGGGAATCAAAAAGTTAGCCCAGCTTCTGCCTAAGGATATATCCGGTCTCAACCTTAAAGATATCGTTAAAAACGCTGATAGCTATACTCCGGAAAAATTAATTCAGATTTTAGAACAGGTCAAAACTTTTGCAAAAAAGTTAAATCTGACCCCGGCTGATATCGAAATGCTTGATGCGGCGATAAAAAGCTTAAAGCATATTGAAGTCGCGGCTGAACAACTGTCGTTTGCCGCCAGCTTTTTGAAGAAGGCAAGAAGCGACAGCAAAGCTACAGCGGAAGATTTGGCCTGCCTGTTCCAGGGCGGAACCACAGAGGAAAAACTGGCCGCTTTGTCTAAGATAAGAAAGGCATTTGTTACGGCCGACAAATCTGTGCCGGTATTAAGTGCAGATAAACAGGCGAGATTAGCTGGATTTTTGGGTGTTGTCTCCAAGTTTTCCATAAAACCAAGGATAAAGGATGAAGCCCGCGCGCTTCTTGATGAACTGGATTCGGGCATTGTTAAAAAAGAGGAGCCGGAACTTGTGATTAGTCGAGAAGCTTCTTTGGGGAGCGGGGAAGTTGAGGCCGGACGGGTGGCGGTTCTTTTAAGCTCTTCACCGATGATAAAAGACAAAAAAGAACAGATAATTGATGAAAGTATTGAAGAAAATTTATCTCCTGTTTTTGGCGGGCTTGACGCCCATGAAGGGATAATTTCCGCGCACCGCAATAGAGAAAATTCCGCCTCAGTTGCTTAATTAACTGCGAATCTTGTCCCAACCTTCCCAGCTTGATTAATCCTCCAATATAAATTATACTAATATTTGTTAGAAAGGAAATATAGTGACCTCAAAACATCCCGAACTAAACAAATGGGTAAAAGAGATGGCCAAGCTCTGCCGGCCGGACAAGATCGTCTGGATAGACGGATCAGAGGAAGAAAAAAACCGGCTTGAGCAGGAGGCCTTCGCTACCGGCGAACTTATTGAGTTAAATCAGGAAAAACTTCCCGGTTGCGTCTATCACCGCACATCTCCCACAGATGTCGCTCGCACTGAACACTTGACTTATATCTGCACAAAGAAAAAATCTGATGCCGGTCCAAATAATAACTGGATGAAGCCGGCAGAAGCATACAGAAAAGCCCGCGAGATATTCAGAAATTCTATGGTCGGAAGGACTATGTACGTCATTCCATTTTCCATGGGGCCTGTTGGCTCGCCTTTTTCAAAGATCGGAGTAGAGCTGACTGATAGCATTTATGTAGTCCTGAACATGAGGATTATGACGCGTATTGGTAAAACAGTTCTAGACAAACTTGGAAAAGATGGGGATTTCACAAAAGGCCTTCACAGCAAAGCGGATCTCGATGTAAACCGACGCTTAATACTTCATTTCCCCGAGGATAATACTATTTGGAGCGTCGGTTCAGGATATGGCGGAAATGTTCTGTTGGGAAAAAAATGTTTATCACTGCGTCTGGGTTCTTATCTGGGTTATAGAGAGGGTTGGCTGGCCGAGCACATGCTTATTATGGGAATCGAGGATCCATCAGGTTATATCGGTTATATTGCGGCCGCTTTTCCCAGCGCCTGCGGAAAGACAAACCTGGCAATGCTTGTGCCGCCCGAAGGTTTAAAAAGCAAAGGTTACAGGATTTGGACCGTAGGTGATGATATTGCCTGGATGCGCATTGATACCGACGGTTCGCTTTGGGCGGTAAATCCTGAAGCGGGATTTTTTGGAGTAGCGCCGGGGACAAATTCCAAAACCAATCCCAACATGATGGCCGCGATACAAAAGAATACGATCTATACCAACGTTCTTTTGAAAATGGACGGTACGGTTTGGTGGGAGGGCGGGGATCCTCCAATTCCAGAAGAAGGGATTGACTGGCAGGGGAGGCCGTGGCGGCCAGGGGCGAAAAATGAGAAAGGCAATCCAATTCTTGCTGCACATCCAAACAGTCGTTTTACGGTTCCTGCAATGCAATGTCCGTCGATTTCTAACCGTCTTGAACATCACCACGGTGTTCCAATATCGGCAATAGTTTTTGGCGGCAGGAGGGCTCATGTCGCTCCTCTTGTTTATGAAGCATTTACCTGGCAGCATGGGGTTTATGTGGGAGCCACCATGGCATCCGAGAGGACAGCCGCACAATATGGTCAGCAGGGAGAAGTTCGTCGTGATCCGATGGCCATGCTTCCCTTTTGCGGCTACAACATGGCCGACTATTTTAAACACTGGATAAAAATGGGCAAAAAAATGTCCAGGACACCCAAAATCTTCCACGTCAACTGGTTTCGCATGGATGAAAACGGAAATTTCTTATGGCCGGGATTTGGAGAGAATCTTCGGGTTCTTGAATGGATAATCGACCGCTGCCGCTATAATGTAGGGGCCCAAGAAACTCCCATCGGGTATGTCCCAAGGACGGAAGATATCGATCTTACCGGCCTTAACTTGCCTGAAGGGACCATGGAAAAACTTCTATCCATTAACAAAGAAGAATGGATTGAAGAACTAAAAGGCCATAAGGAATTCTTTAAAATATTCGGCAAGCGCATGCCCAAAGAAATATTAGACGAATACGCGGCGCTCAAGAAGCGGCTGGCTTAATTGGGCAAGCTTATAAAACCTCTTCCAGCTTTATAGCTCCAACATAAAGCGCCACGCCAAGTATGCAGCCCTCTATTTTTAATTCTTTCAATTTTTCAATATCTTCTTTTGAAGAAATGCCGCCTGAGGCAATTACTGGAACATTAACAGACGCCGCGAATTTTTGAATGCCCGCAAAGTTAGGCCCGGTCAGCATCCCGTCCCTTAATATGTCAGTATAAATAAACCTTTGAACGCCCAGGTTTACCGCTTCCTGCGCCATTGAAAAAACATTTTTCGAAGATACGTTTGTCCAGCCGTTGGCGACCACCTTATCGTCTTTAGCGTCAACCGAAACGGCGATTTGCTCTCCAAATTTTTCGCAAACAGAGGATAAAAGATTATGATTAAAAATAGCCGATGTTCCTAATACAACCCGATCAACTCCAAAGCTTATCATTTGTTCGATAATGTCCATTCTCCGCAGTCCGCCGCCAACCTGCACGGGCATATTAACTTCTTTGACAATTCCCTTGATAATTTCCATATTTTCAGGAGTGCCGGTCCGTGCGCCGTTTAAATCCACAACATGAAGCCGCTTTGCCCCTTTTTCCTGCCAGAGCTTAGCGGCATCAACAGGATTATCAAAGAAAATGGTTTTATTGGCAAACTTGCCCTGCTTTAAGCGCACGCATTTGCCATCGAGTATGTCTATTGCCGGTATTATTTCAAACATAATTTCCCAAAATTCCTCAGTATTTTCATTCCTATATCACCGCTTTTTTCCGGGTGGAACTGCACGCCAAAAACATTCCCCTTGCTAATCGACGAAGCAAAAAGAATTCCGTAATCAGTTTGGGTCGATACAATAAGATTATCTTCCGGTACAGGATAATAGGAATGAGCAAAGTATACCATAGAACCATCGGTTATGTCATCAAAAAGAGGGGAGCGGTGCAGAATGAGGAGCCGGTTCCAGCCCATATGAGGGATACTATTTTGAGAAAAAGGCATTCCGCTGAAATCAAATTTTTTAACCGTTCCTGGAAGAAGGCCAAAGCCCCTAAGCTTTCCTTCTTCGGATGATGAAAAAAGCAATTGGTATCCCAGGCAAATCCCAAGAAATGGTTTTTGTAATGCGATTACTTCATCTATAACGGTTTCCAGGTTAGAATTCCTAAGCTCTGTCACCGCTGCGTCAAACGATCCCACCCCGGGAAGTACGACACCTTTTGCCGTGCGGATCGCTGTTTTATCTTTTGTTAAAATCGCGTCAAACCCTAATTTTTGGAATGCCTTTTGCACGCTTCTTAGGTTTCCTGCTCCGTAATCGATGATTGCTATAGACATAAAACCTCACCCCGTCCCGACTTCGTCGGGACACCCCTCTCCACTGAGTGGAGAGGGGTACATTGGTTTTTGATTATTTTCAGGACAAAATCGATATCATTCAAAACTTGATTGTTATTAAATCTAAGAAATTTTATTCCTTGACTTTCAAGAATATATCGCCTTTCCTGATCATATTCTTTTTGATCGTTATGAATGTCTCCATCAATTTCGACGGCCAACTTTTTTTCAGGACAGAAGAAATCAATAATAAAACCATTAATAGGATGCTGTCTGCGAAATTTAAATTTGCACATACCTTGATCGCTAAGAAAACGCCAAAGTATTTTTTCGGCTTCAGTCATGTTTTTTCTTAACAATCTTGCGCCTTCAATTGTTCTAATCTTATTCTTTTTCATTTCCTATTCTTCCCTCATATACAAATAAAACATAATGTATAGATATGATCCCTTCTCCACGTAGTGGAGAAGGGAATAAAAGGGATGAGGATTATAGACATAAAGCGATGGCTCCCAAAAGTCCCGCCCTGGCTCTCAGTTTAGCGCGGACGATCTTTACTGATTTTTTAGGCAGAGAAAGCGCGTGTTTGTTAAATTCTTTTCTAACTGGGGCAAGGAGAAGTTCTCCCATGTTTGAAAGCCCGCCGCCGACGACCACAAGCTCAGGATTAAAAATATTTACCAGATTGGCTATGCCTATTCCCAGATAATAAGCCGTTTCGTTGATCACTTTGATTGCTTTTTTATCTCCTTGCTGCGCCTTGATGTGTATTGCCATCGCGTCTTCGCCGGAGCGGGTCTTAATTGATGTGCCGGAAGCCATGGCTTCCAGATCGCCATAGTTGCCGCAGCCGCATTTATATCCTCCGGGGTCAATCACCATGTGGCCGAATTCGCCGGCGGCTCCGTTTGCTCCTCGATAGATTTTCCGATCGATGATTATTCCGCCGCCGATGCCGGTTGAAACCGTGATATAAATAAAGTCGTTTGCCCTCCGGCCTGCCCCAAAAAGCGCTTCACCAAGGGCGGCGCAGTTGGCGTCATTATCTATAAATATTGGAACTTTAAAGAATTTTGACAATTCCTCTTTAAGATTAACTTTTTTCCAGCCGGGAAGGTTGGGGGGATTAATAACAAGACCCTTTTTATAATCTATCGGGCCGGGGACGCCGATGCCGATTTTTGATATTGTTGACTTAAGAGAAT
>Ga0315291_10000412_pt1 | contig 56282 bp, 55 predicted proteins | sample YL17G12_20_MG_FD_203070 | JGI IMG/M metagenome (GOLD analysis project Ga0315291, IMG submission 203070) | Sediment microbial communities from Yellowstone Lake, YNP, Wyoming, USA - YL17G12_20 | ecosystem: Environmental > Aquatic > Freshwater > Lake > Sediment | place: USA: Wyoming | collected... | reverse complement strand
AGGAAAGACACCATCCTTATGTTGATTGAAATCTTTCCAGAGTTTCTCATGTAATTTTATACCACAGAACGGCTTAGGGGTAAAGAAGAAGGTGGGGTAAGTGTTTTCGTTATCATAGCTTTTTTAGTTTCTTTAATAGAAGCTAGCCAAAAATATTTGAAATTTAATTTAAGCGTTTTCAACTTATTCTTCCACGCCCCTATAAGACTGTATCGTAATGTCATTGCGAGGAAGTGCATCGACCGAAGCAATCTCATAGAGTATTTAAAACATGGAGATTGCCACGCTCATCCGGTAGTATCAGGATCGCTCGCAATGACCAAAAGGGATTGTGACACAGTCTCCTGGGGGGGTGGTCATCTTTCTGGTAGGTAAAAGGAAGGGGCTAGAATAATTCCCAGCCCCTTTACTACACCTAAAGTGTGCATATAAACTTTACGATTGCTGCGTCTGCAGTATCTGCTAATGGAAAGTAGGTCTCAATATCGTAAAGCCTTCCCCATCAGGTGTTTTTTGGTAATCAAGCACTAATCCCTCTAGCTTATGGACTATAGCGGACTGTATCAGCAATACCTTTACACCCTTTTCATTTCTCACCACATGATCATCTCGTTTCTCTTTGTCCAGAACCAAATCTAACCGCTTAGGTACTGAAAGATGAACAGAGACCCTTATCGCCATTTCAGGATCTGTGGTCTGCTCCTTTATAAGCTCTTCTAGTTTTTTAATTGCCTCTGGTGTTAATTCTAACATAGTTAAGTTCTTCAACAAGAAACGATGAGATGTATGAACGACTATCCTTCGTAAGTAAAGCCACGCCCCTGACCAAAGGTCTACCCCTTTGAAAACCCCCACAAGGTGCTTCCCCTCGAACCCCGCCTGCCATTCATCCCCGTCTCAAGGGGCAGGGTATTCTGGCAGGATTTTTATATAATAAATCGGTTACATTAAAAAACAACTTTAGAAATAATCTCCGATTCTCACACGCTTCAAAAGCACCATAGTGATGCGAAGCTCAATTCTTGATTTAAATAAAGAACCAATGCCCTCCTTCTATCCCGGGATAACCTTCACTATGAACAGTTTGAAAGTTGGTTATGGCCAGGCTGGAGATACATGTGATAGAGATAGAATCTCAGGATGCGGCCCAAGTGTAGGAACTCACGCACACAAAAGTTGCCGAGTAGAGATGAGTGCTTGTGAAAGATTATAAATAGTGTTATTTACATTTTAGTTACACAAATCTAAAGTTGATCCATTTGTCATCAGCGAACCACTGTAGCGTGCATGAGAAGTGATTAAGTGATGGTACAATTAAAAAGTACGGTTTAAATAATTTTATTTAAGGAGGGGGGAATAACATGAAGCACTGGCTATCAACACTACTCATGGTCATCTCGTTCATTTTTATCCTGTTGTGTTCTAATCCACACCATGCCTCAACTGATACCGATGGTGACGGGATAGAGGATGAAACAGATAATTGTCTTCTCGTATCTAATCAAGACCAGCAGGATAGCGACGGAGACGGGACCGGTGATGCCTGCGATTTCTGTGAGGGCAATGGGCAATACGATCTTGATGGAGATGGTATCTGTGATAAAGATGATAACTGTTTTAGTGTTCCTAACCCCGACCAGGAGGATAGTGATGGTGATGGCTACGGAGATGTGTGCACTAACAAGGTGCCTCTGTACTCCCCCTTTAACTCTTTTAAAGGAAGCTATGAAGAGATTGGGCGGCAGATAGCGCGGATCTACCCTCACCTCATCCTATGGCTATCAGATGTTTTTACTATGCTCGGGGTAACACCAGAGTCAGCCCAGGATTACTATAACACCATTGAAACTATCATGCCTGAGAGCATCAAAGCCTACATGCAGGGGATGGCACAAGGCTTAACCGAAGTAACTCCCCTCACTCCTGAGTCAGCATGGGATATAGTAGTACTGAACAGTTTTGCTATTGAAGAAGTAAATAGGATTACCGGCACCACGGGAGCGTTAACACCTTTTGGCTGCACTGCATTTGCTGTTTCCTCTGCTGCGGGAACCTTCCTCTGCCATAATACGGATGGTCAAAAGACTACAGAGCATTACAACACGGTAATGTTCATTGAACCAAACAATGGGGACAACTCCTATATTCACCTTTTCCCTCCCGGGTTCGTAGATGTTGGCCTCGGTTTAAATAACAAAGGTATTGGCATCACCTATAATCTTGGTTTGCCCAATGTGACCGCTACCCGGGGTATGCCGGTGCTGTTTATGGTGCGCAAGGTGATGGAGAAAGCCTCAACCCTCAATGAAGCGATTAATTATTTTCAGTCTGTATTCGACAGCGGTAATAACTACGGGACATCAGGTGCCATAATGCTCATGGTAGATTTCAAAGATTCCACTATGGCCAAACTTCAGATACGTTCAGATGATATGAGGGTAACCTATGGTGAGGAGTTAAAACCAGGAGTCACCTATGTTGCCACCACCAATCATTTTGATGCGGATTTCTCAGGAGACCCAGATTACTACTATGAATCCTCCTTTTTGAGGCTGGAACGGCTTATGGAACTTTTACCACAATTTGAAACCTATGATTTGAACACCTGCTGGACCATTCTTACCGACCACGGAGACGGGGAAGCCGACAACAACACCATTTCCCGGAATGGACCCCTTGCCGCTACCACCGTCACCAATATCTTTACTGCTGATATGGTGTACTATACCCTGGGAAGGCCACATGAGTATCTGGAGTTGTATGAAGAGCCTATTACCATCGATTTTGGAGAACTCATTAATCCCTGCGCGGTAGAAGAACTCTATGGTGCATATTCTAACGAAGCTAAACTTTTAAGAGTTTTGAGAGATCACGTCTTAAGCACAACCCCCGAAGGCCAGGAGATCGTCAGGCTCTACTATCAGCTAAGTCCGGAAATAGTTACGTTGATGAGAACTGATGGCACCTTTAAGGAGAGAGTAAAAGCCTTGCTTGATGGAATCTTGCCAATAGTGGGAGGAACTTTACAGTAGGTTTTTCCTTTTTAATGATAAAACCCCTTACCAGATGGTGAGGGGTTTTATAGTGACGTGGAGTCAACTCACATTCCAAATATCACATTCAAAAATCCGCAATCAATCACTTTTCCTGCTCGTTGCGAGCTGTTCACCTCCCCCTTTACCTCAGCTCATCCTTCAGACCAAATCGCTTGATTCTTTGCGAGATGGTACTCGGTACACAGCCACATTGTTTCGCGATTTCTGTAACACCCTTTCTCTCATTAATATAGAGTTGGCGAAGTACCGGCTCGTTTATCTCCACCAGTTCCCTGTTGCCGGGTCTTCTAAGTGGAACACCGAACTGCCTACATTTTATTCTCACCGGCTCGCGTGAGCACCCTATAATTTTTGCAATTGCGCGGACGGTCTTCTCCTCCTGCACATATAACTTATAGAGCAATGCCTTGGTCAACCCTTTAATCCTTTTAGGAGCTCTCAATTCTATACCATTTTGTTTGCAGCGAGATTCTATCACGCTATGGGAACATGCAAATCTCTCCGCAATTTTGTTGATCGATCTACCTTCCTTTACGTAGAGGCGGTAGAGGATTGATCTGTTCAACCCTGGAATCTCTTTCTTTCTTGGTCTTAATTTGATTCCATACTTTTTACATCGGTAGAGGATACTTGAGGGTGAGCAATTGAGCAATCGTGCAATCTTATGGATTGATTTTTTATCAGAAACATAGAGTTTATATATCGTCCCTCGGTGAATCCCTTTTAGCTTACCTTTTTGAGAGGGCCTCAGCTTAATCCCATACTTCTTGCATCGGTACTGAATGGTACTATGGGAATACCCTAACAAATTAGCAATGGTGTAAGTCGATTTCCCTTCCTTAACATACAGTTTTTGGAGTAACTTCTTGCTTATTGCATTTGTCATGGCAACGACTCCTCTGAAAACTATTTATGTATATCTTTTCTTTCGTTATCCCTATTACCCACACTATATAAAAATCATTCCTATCTTCCGCCGTCACGCTGTCTGCCCTTTGATCTGCCACATTGTTACACCTTAACACCCTGATTATTTCTATATCACAGAATAAATCAAGGGTAAAGAAAAAGATTGTAGTAACTATAGTGAGCGACTTTAATAAATTGACATAAGGAGTGTCATTACGAGCGGAGCGAAGTAATCTCATGAGATCGTCGTCCGGCATTATCAAGGACTCCTCGCAATGACAACTTTCTTTAGTCGTTTACTATAGTAACATCTACCTTAAAAATGGCCACTGTAACAAGCTAATTTTATTACTCATTTATACTATGTAATTTCTTTTTTATCTTGACTTTTTTTCAAATTAATAATCAAATAACCATACCATCAGCTCTATAGTAGTATAGCATGTATACTAATGAGTGCAATTTCTGCCCGCGACGATGAAGTGCTTCATTGCTTAGCGTACTTCATCATCCCTCTTGAGCAATTGTATGCCAAATGAAAAAAGAAAAATACTCGTCGTAGATGATGAGAAGGACATCGTAGATACCATTCACGATATTCTGTGTGAGGAGGGTTATGAAACCTACCTCGCTTATGATGGGAAAGATGCACTGCAACAGATAGAAAAACGCTCACCCGACCTTGTGCTCCTCGACTGCTATCTCCCCGAAATGATGGGTATAGAAGTGTTAAAAGAGATTAGAAAAAGCAATGAGGATATCGCAGTTATTATGATGACTGGCCGGGGAGAAGAGCAGCTTGCGGTATCACTGATGAAGGCAGGCGCCTCCGACTATCTAAAAAAACCCCTTGGCAAATTTACCCTGCTGAGCTCGGTAAAGGATGTGCTGCGTAAAAAAGACATCAATAGAGAAATCATTCAATCGGAGCGCCTTTTGCTCTTAGGTGAGCTTTTTCCCTTTGTAGCTCATGAAATACGCAACCCCCTCCATGCCATTGGAGGTGCCTTGGCCATCATTCAGAAACGAACCAAGAGAGACCCCTTAGTTGATCAATCAATCAACGTGATCAACGAAGAAATCAATAGATTAAACACCTTTATAAAAGATTGTTTGGATTTTTCTAATCCCGCAGAACCTGTAAAATTTGCTTCAACCGATATCAATGATATCATTACCTCTTCATTTGATCTCATGACCCCTGTGATCCAGGATTCATCAAAAAATATCGCTATTGCACTCTCCCTTCAGGAAGACCTGCCAAAAATCAAAGCGAACTTTAACGAATTAAAGCAGGTCCTTTTAAACATCATTAAAAATGCCGTCGAGGCAATAGAAACCCGGGGTGAAATCCAAGTCAAGACTACCCACAACCACAAACATCCCAGCCCCTCTATCGCCATTGAAATATCAGATACGGGAAATGGTATAAAAGACGAGCTGCTTAATAAAATATTTAACCCATTTTTCACTACCAAAACTGGAGGTAATGGCCTGGGCTTACCCGTATGTAAAAAAATTATCTGTGAGAACCATCGGGGAACACTCACTATCAAAAGCCATGAAGGCAAAGGAACTACCGTTAGTATAAGACTACCCGTCGATAGTCCCATTAAAAAATGATTGGTAAAAAGATTCTTATCGTTGATGATGAATTTAACTCACGAAGTCTCTTAGCTCAGCTCTTGGAAGATGAGGGCTTTGCGGTCACTACTGCGGAAGATGGGCGCTCCGCATTGCATGTATTAGAAAATGAACCCTGCGGTATTGTCCTCACCGATATTAGAATGCCCCTCATGGATGGGATTGAACTTTTTCATAAAGTTAAGGAACTTTATCCCGATATACCAGTAATACTTTTTACTGCCTATGGCACCATCGAGTCAGCGGTAAATGCACTTAAAGAAGGAGCCTTTCACTACTTAGAGAAACCTGTAAATATTGATCTTTTGAAACATACTATTAAACAGGCGCTTGATATTCAAGCACTTGAAGAAGAAATCTCTCGATTACGCACTCAGCTTGAAGAAAAGAAGTCTGAATAACTCTTACTATCCTTACAATCTGCTATGGCTCAAAAGACTATTCTGGTAGTAGATGATGAACCTAATTCCCTTTTCGTCACCTCCCAGATTTTGAAAGACCAATCCTATAACGTGATTACCGCGGAGTGCGGGAGGGCAGCCCTCGAGAAATTGAAGAGTGTAGAGATCAACCTGGTAGTTACCGATGAGCGCATGCCTGACCTCAGCGGGATGGAGGTGCTTAAGGAAGCAAAACGTTATAATGCACAAATTCCCGTGATTATCCTCACCGGCTACGGTACTATCCCCCTCACCATCAATGCCCTCAAGGAGGGCGCCTTCTACTTCTTTGAAAAACCCGTCAGCCAAAACTTAAACCACTTCTACCAGATCATTGACCAGGCCCTCAAAGCCCAGGAGCTCAAAAGCGAAATCAGAGAACTAAAGAAAGAAGCCAGAGAGAAGTACAGCCTGGAACACATCGTGGGTCACAGCGAGAAGATGCGTGAGGTATTTGCCACCATTGACCTGGTGGCTCCCACCGAGAAGACGGTATTGATTCAGGGTGAGAGCGGGACCGGAAAGGAGTTGATTGCCAAAGCCATTCACCACAAGAGTGCAAGGAGGGATAAGCGGCTGGTGACGGTGAACTGTGCTGCCCTGACCGATACCCTGGTGACCAGTGAGCTTTTTGGTCACAGCAAGGGTGCATTCACCGGCGCAACCGAGAGCGCGGTGGGGAGGTTTGAGCTTGCCGATGGCGGTACCCTTTTTCTGGATGAGGTGGGAGAGACCTCACCTTTACTACAGAAGACGCTGCTTCGGGTGCTGCAGGAGAAGGAGTTTGAGCGGGTAGGCAGCGGGAAGACCATCAAGGTGGATGTACGCATTATCACCAGCACCAATCGTGATTTAAAGGAGGAGGTGGAGCGGGGAAATTTCAGGAAAGATCTCTACTATCGCTTGAGCGTGGTTCCCATTGCCTTATCGCCGTTGAGGAGGAGAAAATCAGACATCCCGCTTTTGATGGTGCATTTTCTTAAGAAGTATGAGGAGGAGGGAAAGCCGGTGAGCATACTGCCTGAGGTAGTAGAGTACCTGAAGGGGTACAGCTGGCCGGGAAACGTGAGGGAGTTAGAGAATGTGGTGCAGCAGATGATAGTATTTTGTAAGGATCAGACCATTACCATAGCAGACCTTCCGCCCTTTATCTTGATGAGGAATGGGCAGGTGGGGGAGGTAGACAAGGAGGGGATGTCACTTCCCGGAATTATCGAGGAGATGGAGAAGCAGTATATCATGGAGGCGTTAAAGAAGACCGATTGGCACCGGGAGAATGCTGCCAAGCTTCTGGGCATCACCAGGAAGATGCTGGGAGATAGAATTAGTAAATACAACCTCAAAAAATAGCACAATTAAAGCTTTCTCTTTTCATTATTTTTTTATCAACCAAAAAAGATGAAGTCGTAAAAAGTCACAGAAATTGTCATTGCGAACGAAGAGAAGCAATCTCTGCCTTTGTACGTAGTTGAAAAACCAAGATTGCCACGTCATCCGGCATTATCCAGGATCCTCGCAATGACACTTGTCAGGACTTTTTACGACGTTACCAAAAAAAATGGTTTACAAACGAAACTTTGTTGGTTATTATTTTAATCTGTTACTAGAAGCCTGTCGGAATACCCACTTGTATGGAGGCTGTTGAAAAATGTTCAGATACAAGGCGCACGAAATCCTGAGGAATGAGGCGTACTTGTGCAGTACGCTGCAATGACGAAGGATGAGTGCAACACAGCAGAAGGGCGTTTTCCGACAGCCTCCTATTAATTTTAACAAAAGGAGAAAATACATGAAAAAGAGAAAAATTATTTTTATCTTGTTAATCAGCATTCCTCTTTTACTCTCTTGCGGTGGAAAAAAAGCCATTGAAGAATCCATGCCCTCACCCGGCACACAATACATTATTGGTCCTGAAGATGTGTTAAAAATAAACGTATGGAATGAGCCGCAGCTATCCCTTTCTGTTCCGGTAAGAACAGATGGAAAGATATCCCTCCCTTTAATTAACGATGTTCAGGTTGTGGGCTTAACCCCGATCGCGTTAAAAGATGAGCTTACTAAGAAGATCTCTCAATACATTGAAAATCCCACCGTATCAGTTATCGTGGAACAGGTAAACAGCATGAAGGTTTTTGTGGTGGGAAATGTCACAACCCCTGGTGTGTACGACGCGAAGAGAGAAGTTAACGTCCTTCAAGCCATTTCCATGGCTGGCGGATTTACTGAGTGGGCCAACAAAAGAAAGATAAAAATATTCAGAAAGTATGGTGGTGTGGAGAAGGTAATCAAGGTGAACTATAACAAGATTGTATCAGGTAACCATCCTGAGTTAAATATCCCCCTCCAGCCAGGAGATACCATTGTTGTACCGTAAAAATTTCTGAATAGCATGTATAAGGTGATCAATAGCTCTTTAAAATTATTTTTGCTTTCCTTGCTCCTATGTCTCACTTGCTCAGAGGCATGGGCTGCACCTATTTTTGAATTTCACCCCCTCTTTAGTTCCGAGGCGAGGTATGACGACAATATTTACCTCACTCGATCAAATACCAGAAGCGACTGGATCACCACCGTTTCCCCTGGGTTCCTCACTACACTTTCACATCCTCGACTAAACATAACCGCAGAATACAAACCTGGCTTCGTCTATTTTCTTCACAACCCTCAACACGATTACACCAGATATGATGTGAATTTTAATGGTATCCTAGAGCTTACCCCTCGCCTCATCTTTTCACTCTCTGATGTCTTTCTGCGTGCGAATGACCCTCAAATTGATGAGTTGGTTGAAACGGACTATGAAAGAAGTATACGGAGGAATACACGCTCTTTATATAACCGAAACATGATTAACCCTCAACTAGAATATCGCTTTGGAAGAGAAAATATCGCCAGACTCTACTACAGAAACACCAATTATAGAGCCAAGGATCCAGAAGATGACGATTATCGGGAAAACTTCTTTGAAGCAGAATTTGAATACTGGTTTGATGTAAGAAACGCACTCAATCTTATGTGCCACTTTAACAAGGCTAATTTCGATCTCGATACCGACCTTCTCAACGGCGTTGATCTCACCTCTCGCTTTATCCATCGCTTTACCCCACACTTTGAATTATTTGGTGAATATGGTGTGGGCGTAACTGACTTTGAAGAAAGCCGCTACTACGAAAACCTGGATGCGAGGAGGAAATATCTTGTTGACATAGAAGATGTGGAAGACTATGACCTTCGTAAATTTAATGTTGGTTTTGAGTGGCGACTACCTCGAAACCTTCGCATTGAGGGAAGTATTGGGTACTTCTGGAGGGAGGGGGTTGGCAATAGAGACGATCAGGGCATTAATTCCCTCTTTGAAATCGAAAAGGCTATAAAAAACATTACTGCAAATGTAAGGTGGGAAAGCGGCTATTCAGCCAGTTTATTTGCTGTCCGTGATGCTGGTTTTTCAGATTTTTGGAGAGTATCTACAAATCTAACTTACACTTACCTTGAAAAATTAGAATTTAACTGCCGCGGGTCCTATGGATATAATGAGTACACTTACGGAAGGAGTGGTCAAGGGTTTGCCATAGAAGGGAGAGATGACTATAGCTACACAGCAGCCACCTCTTTAACCTACCATATCCTAAGAAACTACTTCTTCATCAATGACTTGTTTTTAGAGACCGAAATCTCCCACATAGAGCTTGACTCCAGCCGTAAGGATGATGGCTACATCAACAATCAATGTATGCTGAAACTCACTGCCGCCTTTTTCTAATACCTGGTGGCTGAACGAAAACCCTTTCACCCTACATCGGCTGTCATTTCGAAGCGAAGCGACTGAGAAATCTCATGCAAATTAAGGGAGTTATCCCGGGGTCTACCCTGAGCAAAACCGAAGGGGTCGAAATGACCATAGAGTCTAAACAGGGGTTTTCTTTCGGACACTACTAGACTATTTTCCCTCTTCCCCCACTTTTTTCGCTGTTAAAGGATAAAAGATTTATTTCTTTGACCCTGCTTTAAAAAATGAGTTCAATAATCATTACTTGTGTGCTTTTTAGTGTCTCATTTAAGTTTCTGTATTATAAATAGAATTACTATACCATTTGTGCTTTACGGTACAATAAAAAATATTTACTTTCAACATCGCTCATTAACCTCCTTAATAAATATTCATTATTTTTCAAATAATTAATTACAGATTATCATACTCTTATCATCTTCACTTTTGCTTGGCATTCAATTTGCTCATTAGGGAAACGAATCAAAATAATTATTTTTCTATCCTCTTGAAAATAATTTTCAGTCGAATCTTAAAAATATATAAAAGCATATAATTTCTCAATCCTATACCAGCTAATTTTTTATCTCACTTCGTGGGAGGAATCATGTCAGGTACAAAAATTCTCCTTGTGGATACTGAGAAAAATGTTCTCCTCGCGTATCAAACTGTCCTTGAGGAAGAAGGCTATCAAGCAGAAATCGCCTCCAGCGAAGAAGAAGCAACAAAAAAACTCTCTCAACAGGGCATTGCAGTAGTCATTACTGAAAGTTATCTTAAGAATAAGAGCACTATTAACCTGGTAAAAAAGACCAAGCACCTCTATCCTGAAATGTATATCATCATGATATCCGCTATTATATTGAAGCCCGATTCCTACGAAGAGGTAATCAATGCTGGTGTGGATGACTACTTCCCCAAACCATTCTCTACCAGAAATCTTTTAATCACTATTAAGAAAGGATTAAAGCGAAGGTTGCTTGTATTGAGAAATGTACAGTTTGAGGAAAGGCTTAAATATATCGAGCACCTGCTGACTACCGACCCCTACTATAGCAGCAGTGGGAGGATAATCTGCAATACCCTCTACTTTCACAAGAAGCTTCGTGAAGAAATCATGCGTGCTGAACGATATAAAACCCATTTCTCCCTACTTTTATTTGACCTTGATCCTTCGGATAATGGGTACAAACATTTAGAACCAGACAAAAAGCAAAAAATTTCCAAAGAAGTCTCCCGTATTTTACTAGATAATACCCGCCAAACCGATATCATCACCCAATACAATGGTAATTTTGCTTTAATACTGCTCGAAACTCCCCATAGCGGTGCTAAGTTGCTCACCGAGAGACTGCAAGAGCACATCATTACTACCTTTGTGTTACAGGATAAACTCCAGAATAAACAGTTACTAAACAATGTAAAATTTGATCTTATCTCTTATCCTGAGCACTCTCAACTTATCAACAAGTGGGTAAGTGAAGCTGAAAAGAAAAGAAGTAACTAACGTTAGGTAATGAAGAACAATGGTAGAAGAAGAAAAGAGCGTATCCGTCATTGACTATCTGGAAATTGCCTGGCGGAGGAGATGGTACATCATTATCCCCTTCACTTTGGTAATGACCATTACTTTTACACTCTGTGTTACGCTCCCTAAGATTTACAAGGCAAGTACCACCATTCTGGTGATCCCTCAAGGAGTACCAGACTCCTTTGTCAAGTCTACAGTGACCATGAATCCCAGTGCATATTTGAATGTCATTTCTCAAGAGATTATGAGCAGAACTCGCCTTGAAAAAGTAATCCATGAGCTATCTCTCTTCCCTGAAATTATTAACAAGGTACCAATGGAAAAAATCATTGCTTCCATGAGAGCGAATATAGAGATTGATGTACATTCAAATGAAAACAGAGGAGTGTCTTCATTCACCATATCTTACCTTGACAAAGATCCTCAAACAGTTGCTTCTACTGCTAATCGTCTTGCTTCACTTTTCATCGAGGAAAATCTAAAAAGTAGGGAACAACAAGCAAAGAAAACGACGAAATTCCTTGAAGGAGAACTAAATAAACTTAATATAGTGATCGAGGAGCAAGAGAAAAAAATAAGTGAATTTAAGCAACAACATCTAGGAAGTCTCCCTGACCAGCGTGAGCCAAATTTAAGGATGATGGATCAACTCATCCTTCAAAGGCAGAGTATTATTGATGAACTCAACGATACTGAAAATCGAAAAATCCTACTCCAGCAGTTTGCTCAATCTGGTGGGACCCCCCCTCCCACCAGTAACGACCAAAGCAGTGTTCCTGCGGGTTCACTTCCGTCAAGAATAGAAGATACCAAAAGAAGGCTTACCCAGCTTCAAAATAAATACACTGATAATCACCCCGATGTGATCGCGACAAAATCAGAGCTGGAAAAACTTATGGCACAGACACACACTTCCGATGACAATGAGGCTCACGAGAAAATCACTTCCTTTCCCGAAACTGAAACTGACCGTCAAGTACTTGGCCTCAACCTGGCAATAAAAACCTTGAAAAATGAAGATGCCATGATCAAGGCAAAGATTGACGAATATCAAACAAAGGTTGAAATGGCTCCCAAACTTGAGCAACAGCTCTCCTTGCTCACCCGTGACTATGAAAATACTAAAAAAGCCTATGATGAACTTACGGGAAAATGCATGGCAGCGGAGCAAGCTGAAAAAATGGAAATTAACCAGCAGGGAGAACAGTTTAAAGTGCTTGATCTCGCAAAGATGCCCATCAAGCCTTTTAAGCCTAATCAAATAAATATTTTATTGATGGGGTTTTTGATCGCCTTGGGATTGAGCGGTGGACTGGTGCTTCTGGTAGAACAACTTGACCAATCCTTCTACAGCACACATGATTTGGAAACCTACCTTGGATTACCAGTGCTCGCATCAATTCCACTGGTGGAAGCACAAGAGAGTAAGAAAATATCTCTCAGATATTTTCTGCGCTATCTTCCCACTCCAAAACGAACGTAGGTAGTAAGGAAAGACCATGGGTAAAATCTACGACGCTCTCAAGAGAGCTGAAAGAGAAGCAAAAGTTATAAGGGAAAGGCATTTCGTGCCTGAGAGAAAAGATATCACCTCTATGAACGACCATGCTGAATCAACACCCGCACCCCGTGAGCAGCAGGAGATCACCCCTGCTCTACCGGAACAGCCTGAGGTATGCCGAATACCTGAGCTTAAACTAATCCCTGAGTTTATTGCTTCTGAAAAGAAAGAAGTACGCACCCTTCCACATCTAAGTTTTAAAGGGGAAGACAACAAGGGTTTCCCTGAAAAAAACCTCTTTGTGATTCAGGATACCAACTCCTTTGCTGCCGAACAGTACCGGATTTTACGCACGCGTATCCAAAGCTATGCGAAAGAAGCTGGCATAAAAACAATTCTCATCACCAGTTGCCTGCCCGAGGAAGGTAAGTCTACGGTGTCTTCTAACCTCTCCATCTGTATCGCCCAGAGCATTAACGAATACGCCTTGCTCATCGACTGCGACTTACGAAGACCGGTCATTCACAAATTATTCGAGCTGAGGAACACTATAGGGCTATCCAACTACCTTAGTGAAAACATTGCCCTCCCCCACATCCTTAATAAAACAAAGATTGAAAAACTTACCATTCTCCCCGCAGGCGCTTCTCCCTCAAATCCTTCAGAATTACTCTCATCTCAAAAAATGATAAGTCTCATTCACGAGGTGCGGTCACGGTATGACGACAGGTATATTATTTTTGATTCCACACCGGTTCATCAGACGCCTGACCCCACTATTTTGGCTAAGCTTGTTGATGGCATCATTCTGGTAGTGAGAGAAGGGATAACTAACCGGGAGATAGTAGTAAAAACTGTTGAAACACTGGGAAAAGAAAAAATCCTGGGTGTGGTATTCAACATGGCGCGCGAGCCTATAAAATCACACTACTACAAATACAACTACTACTACTCAACCAACTATGATACGGCTCTTTAATCAATATTTTCCAACTCGCAAGATTTTATTCTTCGCAGGTGAGTGCGTGTTCATCACGCTGTCGGTGGTGCTCGCCCTTATTTCTCATAGTCAGCTCGAAACCTACCTCATCAACCCTCTCACTCTTTTCATTAAGATACTTTTCATTTTGGCGACATACCAGATATCGCTCTATTTCAGCGACTTCTACACTTCTGGAAGATTGTGGACCTACAGGAAATTAACATTTCGATTAATCAGTTCTCTTCTCATTGCCTTTCTCATCATCACTGCCATTTACTCACTCACCTCCGAAACCCCCTTTAATAAAAAAGTGCTCATCACTGTCCTGGTGTATGTACTGCTCTTCCTGCTTCCGTGGAGATTTTTTTACAGCTGGTTTATAACCTTAGATAATTACAAGAAACGAGTGCTCATACTTGGCTCTGGCAAACTGGCACGGGATATCGCGCGTGAAATTCTCCGAGAAAACGAATTATCATTTCACGTGGTGGGCTTCATTGCCAATGACCCTAAGCTCCAGGGGGTAAGTATCGTCAATCCCAAAGTTATCGGCAACACTCAGCAGCTTTCCCAGATTGTAGAGGAGGAAAAGATTGATAAAATCGTCGTGGCAATGGAAGAGAGGAGGGGTAACATCCCGCTCAATGATCTCCTCAACTGTAAATCCCAAGGAATCAAAATTGAAGATGGAATTAATTTTTATGAAAAGATAACCAATAAACTGCTCGTAGAATTTATCAACCCGAGCAATCTCATCTTCTGTGACGGGTTTGAAATCTTCCCTATCGCCATGTGCCTTAAGCGCACCTACGATGTGTGCTTCTCACTCATGATGCTGGTTATTACCGCTCCCCTTTTCCTGATTGTGTCCCTGCTCATTAAGCTTGAATCACGAGGACCCATCTTCTTCAAACAGACAAGGGTAGGTAGAAACGAGAAGCCTTTTAATATTTACAAATTCCGGTCCATGCACCAGGATGCCGAACAAATAACCGGTCCCACTATGTCCTTTAAAAATGATTCTCGCGTTACCCGGATTGGGAAAATCATCCGTAAAACCAGACTCGATGAACTCCCTCAGCTTTGGAACGTCTTGAAAGGTAACATGAGCTTCGTGGGTCCCCGTCCTGAACGACCTATGTTTGTTGAAAAGTTCAAAAAACAGATTCCCTATTATCCACAGAGATTTTCACTGCGCCCCGGTATAACCGGGTGGGCACAGATTAGATGTCCCTATGCCTCAACCATAGAACAGACACTGGAGAAACTGCGATTTGAGCTCTACTACTTAAAGCATTTCTCCCTGTTATTTGATGTAACGATTATCTTACGGACAATCAAGGTTGTGCTCTTCGCCAGGGGAAGCTCCTAGCAGCAATAAAGCCTGTTTTCACCTGCGGTGATAATACAAAGCTGCCCTCTTCTGGCATTTTTTTATTATACTTAATTTCCCTTTCGGTCATTGCGAGCGACCGGAGGAAGCGTGGCAATCTCATATTTGGGACAGGATTATTTACCTTTTATAACACATCGCTCATCATTCATCATTTTTCCTCTTTTATTCACAAGCTATAATTTATAATTCTTTCCTAACCCCTGATCACCGTCAACTATATTACTGGTTTTTACTGATCTCTGACAACCGTTAACCGTCAACTGTATTTTTATTTTTCCCTGAGCCCTGCACCCTGGTATCAGTTTTCAGTTTACAGTTTGCAGCTTCTATTAATGGTTAAGCTGACAACTGACCACTGTCAACTGCCTTTTAGCTTTTACTGGCTACTGTAAACTGTCAACTGCTTTTTATCTGATCTCTGACAACCGTTAACTGTCAACTGTATTTTTATTTTTCCCTAAACCCTGTACCCTGACCTCTAAACCCTGTTTTTATTATGCTAAACGCCCTCACCATAGATGTAGAAGACTACTACCAGGTGACAGCCTTTGAACACGCCATTGATAAGCGCCATTGGGAAACTATGGAGAGCAGAATACAACAAAATGTTGAAAAGGTTCTCTCTATCCTCAATGAGTATAGGGTAAATGCTACTTTTTTTATTCTAGGGTGGGTAGCAGAACGTCAACCCATTCTTATTCGCACCATTATAAATGAAGGGCATGAGATCGCTTCTCACGGATACGATCACACTATGCTCACTCAACACTCCCAAGAATCGTTTACAGAGGACGTCGCCAAGACTAAAATGATCCTCGAAGACATTACTGGCACGAAGGTCAAGGGCTATAGGGCACCGTCGTTTTCTATCACAAGCTCATCACTCTGGGCGCTGAATATCCTCTCGGCACAAGGTTATAGCTATGATTCGAGTATATTTCCAATACGACATGACCGCTATGGTATGCCACACGCTCAACGATTCCCTCACGTCATTACAATTGATGGACACAGCATGCGAGAGTTTCCCCCCTCAACCATAAGGATTTTTGGATATAACTTTCCCATTGCGGGAGGTGGCTACCTCAGGTTACTTCCACTTACCTTAATCGAGTGGGGAATTAAAAAACTCAATACCACCGATAAACAACCTGCCATCATTTACATTCATCCTTGGGAGCTTGATCCCTCTCAACCGAGAATACCTGCAAGCTTTGTGAATAGATTCAGACACTACACTAATCTCGATTCAACCGAGAAAAAATTGCGTCATTTATTTAAAAACTTTAAATTTACCACACTCAGTAAAATCAGTACGCATCTTTTTAACTAATTTACCCTATCGCTCTATGCAGTGTGTCCAATAATAGATGTATCACCTCGCCTGCCGACTTTTTTCCGAGCCTTGGGGAGAAGGTAAGCAGTAATCTGCTACCAGAAACGCTCCCCACAGGCTACAAGTAATAGTTAACCTATGAGACGATAGTTTCAAGAGACGACCACCATGCTTCGCTATCTTTCACCAGCAGGCAGTAGTATTCCTCTGAGGGCAATTTACCAAGCCCTTACCATGATGTATTCGTGCGATACTACCAATGCGTTCACCCGTAAACTACAGGAGTTTTTAAGCGTCAACTACTGTTTCTTAGCTTCATCGGGTACTACTGCGCTCTACCTCGCTCTCCTCAGCTTACGAGAACTCGCCGCTGGTGAGGAAGTTATTATGCCTGCCTATACCTGTCCATCGGTCCTCGCTGCAGTTATCAGAGCCGGTCTTTCACCAGTGCTCTGTGACCTTCAGAAAGATAGCACTCATTTTAACTACGCTGAGCTCAAAACCAAAATCTCAAAACGTACACTGGCGATAGTATCCGTTCACCTCTTCGGTATCCCTGAAGACGTGCAGGTCCTCACCTCCCTCACCTCATCCCATAAGATATTTCACATAGAGGATGCCGCCCAAGCCCTGGGAACACCACTACCCGCTGAACCCCAACGACTTCTCGGCACTCTCGGTGATGTGGGAATTTTTAGTTTTGGGAGAGGGAAGCCACTCACCCTCATGCAGGGAGGAGCACTCACCACCAATTCTGATACCATTGCTGAGGTCGTCGAGAAAAAAGTGAAAACACTAGCACTGCAAAATTCATGGAGTGCTATGCTCAAAGCTCTCTGCTATGCCCTTTTCCTGCACCCCCGGCTCTATTGGATACCCCAACGACTTCCCCTCTTAAAACTTGGCACAACCATTTTTAATCTTGATTTTACTATTAAGCAGATGGATCATTTTACCGCTGCCCTGGGCACTATCATGCTTGAACATATTTCACAACTCACCACCCTGCGGTTCCAACAAGAAGTCCTACTCACTCATAAACTCTCCTGCTACAAGAACTATTTCTTGACCAACGGCACGCACCCTCTCCTGCGTTTCCCCCTCTTAATGAAAAACAGAACGCAAAAGGAATCGGTGCTCTCTGCCCTTAACCAGAACGGCATAGGAGCTACCGGTATGTACCCCACTCCGCTCAATCTCTTTAAAGACACGAAGCACTATTTTCACCACACTACTTATTGCCACAACGCAACCTCGTTTTCAGAAAGGATCATCACCTTGCCACTACATGAATTCCTTACCGAGAGGGATATCGATACTATTAGAGATGCCATAAAAAATGCGCAAAGTAACACAATGATTACCTAGGTTATGCAAATACAACTAGCCATAGATCTAGATAAATCCCTATGGGATTCATACGTACACAGTCATCCTGACTCAACCCTCTACCACCTGATGGGGTGGAAGAATGTTATTGAGCATACCTTCGGCCATCCCACCTGGTATCTCATAGCACAATCTGAGCGTGGAGTCGTGTGTGGCATTCTCCCCATGGTACTCATGAAAAGTAATCTCTTTGGGAGATTTATGGTATCTCTCCCATTCTTTAACTATGGCGGTGTACTTGCCGATAACCGCATGATTGAACAATCACTGTTAACAGAAGCAATCGCTATCGCCAAAAAAGAAAAAGCTTCCCATATTGAATTACGACATTCCCGTCATAAGGATTTAGACTTAAAGGTAAAAACATCCAAAGTCTCCATGGTACTAGACTTGCCTGACAATTCGGATGCGCTGTTTAACTGTTTTAAATCCAAACTACGCAGTCAGATTAGAAAGCCAGAGAAAGAAGGTTTAACCTCTGTCATTGGTGAAAGTGAGCTCCTTCACGATTTCTATGCGGTGTTTTCAAAGAACATGCGAGATTTAGGTACCCCTGTCTATGACAAGAAATTTTTTGCTACTATCCTAAAAACCTTCCCCCAGGCAGCCAAAATGTGTGTGGTGTTTTACCGGCATAAGCCAGTTGCCGCGGGTATGCTCATTTGCTTCAAAGATACGATAGAAATGCCCTGGGCCTCTTCCTTGCGAGAATACAATTTTTCAGGCGCTAATATGATGCTCTACTGGAGTGCCTTACAATACGCTGCTGACAGAGGATTCAAGCAATTCGACTTTGGCAGGTCCACGCCGCATGAAGGTACCTACAAATTTAAGGAACAGTGGGGAGCAAAGCCGCTACAACTCTATTGGCATTACTGGCTACCTAACGGTAGTGCACTGCCAGAACTAAATCCTCACAATCCTAAATATAAAATTGCGATCAAAATTTGGCAGCATTTGCCCTTATGCATCACTAATACGTTTGGGCCCCGGATTGTAAAAAACATCCCCTAGTATACAATGTAAAATTAGTGGCTGAACGAAAACCCTCTCACATTACATCGGCTGTCATTTCGAAGGAACGGAGCGACTGAGAAATCTCATGCAAATTCAGTGATTTCTCCTGGAGTCTACCCTGAGCAAAAGCGAAGGGGTTGAAATGACCATAGAGCCAAAACAGGGGCTTCGTTCGGACACTAATTAATAATTTGTAATTCATAATTAATAATTGTGTTCGCCATGTATAACGACTTTTTTGGTTTTACCGACAAACCCTTTAACGTAACACCCGATCCACGCTTCCTTTACCTGAGTCCCAGTCACCAGGAAGCCCTGGCTTCTATGCTGTATGGTATTGGAGAACGAAAGGGATTTGTCTCTATTATTGGAGAGGTAGGAACTGGTAAGACAACCCTCCTCCACGCCCTTTTTAGTGAGCTGGAGAAAGAGGTAAAAACCATCTCTATTTTCAACACGACCATAAATTTCAATCAGCTCCTTCAAAATATTCTAATGGAACTTGAAGTCAATCCGAAAAGTAATAACAAGATTGAACTTCTTAATCAATTAAATGAATTTTTAATAGACAAGCTTTCTCTGGGTGAAAATGTTGCGTTAATCATTGATGAAGCTCAAAATCTTTCTCACCAGGTGTTAGAGGAACTCAGAATGCTTTCTAATTTAGAAACCGATAGGGACAAGCTATTGCAGATTGTCTTAGTAGGACAACCCGAGCTTGATACTAAATTGCGATCACCACATCTTCGCCAACTCAAACAGCGCATTGGGATTAACTGTTACCTTACCCCTTTAAACCACGAACAAAGTGCAAGCTACATCAGTCATAGATTGCACATCGTAGGTTCAGACAATAATATCTTTACCCCCGAAGCACTAAAGCTGATCTGTGATTATTCCCATGGTATACCCCGTGTAATTAATATCGTCTGCGATAATGCACTCCTCACCGCCTATGGCAAAGGGGAAAAAACCATTGATCACGCTATCGCAAAAGAAGTGGTTGCTGATTTCGATAGGCAGCGAGTAATAACCATCACTGGGGAAAAGGGTAAGGTTCCACCAAAAATAACGAAAAAAAGGGGTGGTATCCTCTTTCTCGTATTTCTTGCCGCCCTGCTTTTACTCATTATCGCATTTCTTGTTGCATCTCTCTACCAGCCACTCTTATTAAACACCATAAAAAATAGATTCTTCTCTTTTTACTCAGGCAGCGTGGACCAGCAAAAGGATCCACGCTCCTCACCCCCTGAGATGAGTGCTCGTCAACCACCAGAGGCTGCCCTTCCTCTCCAACTGCCACCAGTTCCACACAATACGGTAGCAGAAGCATCTACACAATCGAGCAGTTCGCCTTCCCCACCTGAAGTGAACCCAGTTGCTACTCCTCTGCCCTCTGCAACCATATCTGACGTAACACCTACCTTAAGCGCAGAAGAAGAATATAAAAGCTTAGTCGTCAAGGAAGGAGACACCTTAAGTAAGATACTCACCAACGAGTATGGTTTTTTGAATGATAATCTTTACGAAATGGTCAAGTCTGCGAATCCTGACGTTCAGGATATAAACCAAATCTCTGTTGGTCAAAAATTATTTTTACCATCTTTCGACATCAACTCCCAGGTAGTTGAACTCGCTCCTCATGTCTATTCTTTCCACATTGCATCTTTTACCTCATACACTGGCGCAAAGAGATACCTGAATTCATTAATTGAAAAAAATTATCCACTACACATCACTCCTGTTAAAGGATTTGAAGGCAAAACCTGGTACAGAATCATGATCGGCCAATTTTCAAGTCATCAGGAGGCTATTAACTTTGCTCAAAACATAAAAAAATTAAATTAACACTTTAAAACAGTAGGATTTTTTCGATACATATTGATAAGACTATTAAATGCTAATACAAAAATACCTTTTACATTCTGCTGAATTATTCCCTGATAAAGACGTCATTATCCAGATCAATAAAAAGACATCATATAGTGATCTGCTGCACTATGCTAAGGGTATTGCAAGATGGTTAAACGATGAACAAAAAATAGTGCATGGTGACAGAGTAGCAATCCTAATGGATGATCCTTCAGAATATGTGAGCGCTTATTTTGGCATTTTAATGGCGGGAGGTATCGTAGTCGCCCTCAACACCCAGACTTCAACTCGGACACTAAAGTATTTATTTAACCATTGTCAAATATCAGTACTACTCACTCATATGAAATACATCAAATATTTACAAGAACTCTCTAATTCACTCCCAACCCTCACTTCTATTGCAATCAGCGAAATTAAGGTTGCCTTTCTTCCAGTTTTACCGTTTCAATGCTTTGATTTTAAAAAGATAATAAGTTCTGCTCATCAAAATTCATTTGATAATCAACCATTCACTGGTGCTACAGGGTCTGATATTGCTCAGATTATCTATACATCAGGCACTACCGGCGAACCCAAGGGTGTAATGCTCAGTCATTCCAATCTTATAGCAAATACTAATTCTATCATTCAATACCTTAGCCTGAACTTAAATCAGCGTCACATGGTGGTCTTACCTTTTTTCTATGCATACGGAAACTCGATTCTATTAACTCATCTCGCTATAGGAGCCACCTTAGTAGTACATCAGAGTCTTGTCTATCCTAAAGTGCTACTGGACATGATGGCAAAAGAAAAAGTTGATGGTTTTTCAGGTGTGCCATCAACGTATGCAATCCTCCTCACTAATTCCTCCATACGTAATTACCAATTCCCTCATCTTAAATATGTAACCCAAGCAGGTGGTGCAATGTCTCCAAAAGTCATCCAAGAACTTAAGACTACTCTTCCCCACGTCGATATTTATATTATGTATGGACAGACTGAAGCCTGTGCACGTCTTTCATATCTTGAACCAAAGGAACTCATTAGAAAAATGGGGTCAATCGGGAAGGCAATTCCTGGCGTACGGTTACGGCTTCTGGACCAGAAAGCCAATCCGGTTAAAATAGGGGAAATGGGAGAAATTGTGGCACAAGGCGAAAATATTATGGCTGGGTACTGGTCAGAACCAGATAAAACATCACTAGTCCTAAGAAAAGAAGGGCTTTGGACAGGAGATCTTGCCAAGGAAGATGAAGAGGGCTACTTTTATATTGTTGGCAGAAAAAACGAAATGATTAAAAGCGGGGCCCACCGAATAGCACCTAAAGAGATAGAAGAAATTACCCTTGAGCATGAAGCTGTTCAAGAAGCCGCTGTTTTTGGGGTCGATGATGCAATCCTGGGCGAAAGTATCAAAGCATGCATCGTTTTAAAAGAAGGATTTTCCTGTACAAAAAAAGAAATTTTATTACACTGTCGCAAGAATCTTCCTGCGTATAAAGTTCCACACTACATTAACTTCTGTACACAGTTGCCCAAAACACTGAGCGGTAAGGTCATTAAAAACCAACTTAAGAAGAAATCCAATGAAATGGAATATTGTTAAATAGATGCTGATACCCTGTTTCGATAACTTAAAAAAACCAATTAAAAATTTATCAGTACAGGTGCAAAAGATTATTAAGAAAAAATCTATCCTACCGATATACTTACTGCTTAATTTTCAAGCTATAAGGTATTTTTATTTATTTTAAAAGATACCGCATAAACAACTGGGGATTTTTTATATGAATACGATTGAACAAACCATTAAGAACTTTATCACAGAAAACTTTCTTGTTGACGGGGATACAAATCAGCTCGACAATAACCAGTCATTTCTCGAATCTGGGATCATTGATTCCACAGGAATGCTGGAACTCGTATCATTTGTTGAAGAACAGTATACTATTAAGATAGAAGATGAAGAATTAATTCCTGACAACCTTGATTCAGTGAATAATGTCGTGAGATTTATTAATAAAAAACTTGCCACTCAACCGAGTTGAGTAATGACAAATTACAAAGCTCAAATGCCAAATGAAGTTCACATGCTATGTGAAACAAGAGTGTACGACCTTGAGGAGAGAACTGCTCTCTTTGCTGAAAAAATAATTGATTTTGTTAAAACGCTATCACGCAATTCAATCAACAATGTATTAATCGGTCAGATTATCCGTTCCAGCACTAGTATTGGTGCCAATTATATGGAAGCAGATGGAGCTGAATCTAAAAAAGATTTTAATCACAAAATATCTCTTTGCAGAAAAGAATCAAAGGAAACAAAACACTGGCTTAGAATGATTGCGAAAGCTAATTCAGATAAACAAAAGGAATGTACTTTTCTAGGGAATGAAGCTCAAGAGCTAACTTTAATCTTTTCTTCCATTCTGCTTAACCGAAAAGCCAGAGATTAATTTTTGTTTGATGTTTTTTCATTGGATTTAACATTTAGATTTTGGCATTTGGATTTTGACATTTGCTATTGAATATCATCCCCTTTGGCATTTTGATTTTGACATTTGAACTTTTTCATTTGAACTTTGGCATTTGGATTTTGACATTTGTCATTTATTAAAACTATGCTAGTCCATCATTTTCTCGAACAGAGCGCACTACGATCTCCAGATAAGGTGGCGCTGATATTTCAAAATGAGCGGTTCACCTACCGCCAGATTGATGAGAGAGCTAACCAGCTTGCCCACGCCCTCATTAACGCAGATCTCAAGAAAGGTGATCGTGTATCACTCTTTCTTGATAACTCACCTGAAACGGTGATTGCTCTCTTTGGCGTGCTGAAAGCAGGGGGTGTCTTCTCTACCCTCAGTGCCACGCTTAAAACCAAGAAACTCGAATACATTCTCAACAACTCAGAATCCTCTTTCCTTATCAGCCACTGGCAGAAAAATGAAATCGTTGCACAATCTGTCACCAGCATAAGCTCCCTCAAGGCGGTTATTATGTGCGGGGAGCAGAAAAACCCATTACCTGCCTGCGCTGCCGCACCATGCTTCATCGGGTGGGATACCTTCATTCACCCGCAGCCGGTTTCACCACCGGAGATGCCATGTATTGATGTAGACCTCGCGAATATCATCTATACCTCTGGGTCAACGGGAAATCCCAAAGGGGTAATGATGACCCACCTCAATATGGTCTCAGCGGCAACCTCCATTACCCAGTACCTAGGAAACAAAGAAACCGATATCATCTTAAATGTCCTACCGTTATCCTTTGATTATGGGCTCTATCAAATCATCATGGCTTTTAAATTTGGTGGAACCGTAGTGCTTGAAAAATCATTCGCCTACCCCTATGTAGTAATAGACAAGATGATCAAAGAAAGGGTAACCGGCTTCCCTGGCGTCCCCACTATTTTTGCGTTATTGCTCCAACTTAAGGATCTCAAAAAATACAGTTTTCAGCATTTGCGCTATATTACCAATACAGGTGCCGCTCTTCCGGCAAACCACATAAAAGCGCTGAGAGACATTTTCCCGCACGTGAAAATATATTCTATGTACGGTCTCACTGAGTGCAAACGGGTCTCCTACCTGCCACCTGAGGAAATTGACAGACGGCCCACCTCCGTTGGGAGAGGCATGCCCAATGAAGAGGTATACATTGTAAACGAAAGAGGCGAAAGAGCGAGTCCTCATGTGGTAGGTGAGCTCGTAGTAAGAGGATCAAATGTGATGAGAGGATACTGGAAAGAACCAGCTGACACAGACAGGGTTCTAAAACCAGGACTCTATCCTGGTGAAAAGGTGCTCTATACTGGTGATCTCTTTAAGATGGATGAAGAAGGATATCTCTACTTTGTAGGTCGCAAAGATGATCTTATAAAAACGAGGGGAGAAAGGGTAAGTCCCAAGGAAGTTGAAAATACACTTCATGAAATCAAGGGCGTTGCAGAGGCCGCAGTAATTGCAATCCCAGATGAAATTCTCGGGAACGCCATAAAAGCATTCATTATTCCTACCAATGGAAGTAGTCTTACAGAAAAAGATATTCTAAAATACTGTTCAGAGAATTTAGAATCATTTGCGGTACCCAAATACATTGCATTCATTGACTCATTTCCCAAAACCAGTTCAGGGAAAATAGACAAAAAAGCATTAAAATAACTGGGGTCAGGGATCAGGGGATAGGGAAAACTAAACACATTATAGATGTCAAAAGATCTAAAAAGCTATAAGGATTTAATTGTTTATCAAAAGGCATATGAGTTATCATTGAAAACTTATAAAGCTACTGAAAACTTTCCTAAAGCTGAGCAGTATGGGTTAGTTCAACAGATGCGAAGAGCATCGGTATCAATACCCTCAAATATTGCCCCTCTCCCCTTGCCGGGCAGACCCAGTGGGGAGAGGGATGGGGTGAGGGGAAATTTCAAATATCTTTGGTTAGAATTTCGTGCTTAGAGTTTTGAATTGACTTGTCTTGCATCCTGCATCCTGCATCATATATCATGAACTGCAACTGATTATTTACAATAATGCAAAAGAAAATTACCAAAAATAAACAATTACTTCAAATTACTGATAAAATAAAAACTCATTTCAATCCTCAAAAAATTATTGTATTTGGTTCGTATGCCTGGGGTAAACCAACTGAGGACAGTGACATAGATATTTTTCTTATCATGGAATCCAATTTAAGAAGAGATGAGAGGTCGCGCCAAGTTCAAAAGATATTTTTCCAACGCACCTTTCCTCTTGATGTTATTGTCTATACTCCCGAAGAAGTTGAACAAAGTCTCAAAAGAGGTAACCCTTTTATAAGGGAGATTCTAAATCAGGGAGTCCTTTTTTGATTTTGCCATTCATCATTTATAATTAACAACTCATAATTCATAATTAAAAAGCTCATGTTTAACAAAACCATCTTAGCCATCGATTGCCAAAAAGAAGCTGAGCGAGTTCAACGCTTCATCAGAGAACAGGTGTTCACTCATTTTAAGTGCAAAGGCACTGTGGTTGGATTAAGCGGGGGTATCGACTCCGCTTTGGTGAGCACCCTCTGTGTCCTCGCCCTGGGAAAAGAAAAGGTGTTAGGGTTGATTCTTCCCGAAAGGGAATCAAATCCCATCAGCAAAATCTATGCGTACAACCACGCGCAAAAATTAGGAATTACGGTAGAGGGGGTTGACATTACCCCTCACCTCGAGGCGCTTGGTACCTATAGGACTCGCAATCAGGTTATTAAAAAGATATTTCCCGAATTTGATGACACCTACAAATTTCACATCACCTTACCACAGAATTTACTGGAAAAAGACAGACTCAGTTACCACATCCTTACCATTCATTCTCCCCACAATGAAATAGAAAGTAAACGACTCTCAGCTAGTGAATGGTTAGAAATCTCATCGGCGCAAAATACAAAGCAAAGAATGAGAATGATCAATCTTTACCAACATGCAGAAAGGATTAATTATCTCGTTGCTGGCACTACTAATAAATCCGAAGTTATTCAGGGTTTCTATATGAAACATGGTGATGGAGGTGTTGATATTGAACCCATTGCTCATCTTTATAAAACGCAGGTGTATCAATTATCAAAATACCTGGGCGTGACTGATGAGATTATAAATCGACCTCCCAGTCCCGATACCTACAGTTTACCGGTAACAGATGAACAGTTCTACTTCTGTATGCCCTATGAGCTTGCTGACTTCCTGCTCTATGCCTATGAGCGCCACATCCCGGAAGATCAGGTAGCTGAAACGCTCCAGCTCTCAGTCGAACAAATACGAAGAGCATTTAAAGATTTCAAAGCGAAGGAAAATGCCACCTGGCACTTACGCGTACTCCCCCCCACGTTAAAAGCAGGGGACAGGGTTTAGGGTTTAGGGTTCAGGAAACAGGGAACATTAAAAACAGATGGTTACATCTAACAATCTAAAAAGTTATAAAGATTTAATTGCGTACCAAAAGGCATATGCATTAGCATTGAAAATATATAACGCAACCGAAAACTTTCCTAAAGCTGAGCAGTATGGGTTAGTTCAACAGATGCGAAGAGCATCGGTATCAATACCCTCAAATATTGCTGAAGGATACAGGAGGAAAAACCGAAAAGAATATATCCAGTTCTTGAATATTGCGTATGGATCGTCCGGAGAGTTAGACACTCAGATGTCCCTTGCTCATGATTTGGGCATGTTACAAGAAGACGATTTTATTGTTGTTCAAAGATTAACTGAGGAAGTATCAAAATTACTCTTTAACCTAATTAAATCACTGAAACAATAAGCATTCATATTATTTTGACCCTGTACCCTAGATTTGGTTTTTGTGACCCTGTACCCTGGTAAGTCAACTGTCAACTGATAACTGGCAACTGTATGTAGACCGTTTTCTTGGAAACTTGACGAAGAGCCTAAATTACATTACTATACAGGCTATCGAACCTAGTAGTATGAGAAGCAATACCATTTTTCTAAAGGAGGGTTGCAGGTGGAAAGAATAGTCATTGATAAGAATATAAGAAATGGTAAACCAGTTATAAGGGGTACGAGAGTTCCAGTAGACATCATCCTTGGATCATTGGCCGGTGGCATGTCCTATCAGGAAGTGTGCGAGGACTATGAAATAACTGAGGATGACATAAAGGCAGCCATAGAATATGCAACTAAACTGGTGGCTAACGAAGAAATTCATATCCTAGAGGCAATATAGTGTTCAAGTTTCTGGTAGACGAAGATATGCCCCGCCCTACCACAGGTTTACTCCGATCTCTCAACATCGATGCTATTGATGCAAGAGATGTTGGATTGAAAGGAGCAACCGATGCAAAGATCTTTGAGTATGCTCAGCAAGAAGGAATGATAATTATAACAAGAGATAGGGAATTCGGTAACATTTTATTGTATTTTTGTTAATTGTTCTTTCATCCTTCATCATGCATCTTTTTCTTCGTGCTCTTCGTGGTTACAATCTTGCATTCTTTTGGTCATTTGTTATTTGAATTTTGATATTGTTTAGGATTGATCATTCGCCTTGCAGGCTTGCTAGCGTGCACGCTTGCCAGCTTCCTGTGATTTAGAATTTCGCCTGCCCGGTTAAACAAGTTTGTTTCGTTTAACTCAGGGGATTTCGGATTTATCTTCTATCATGCATCGTGCATCATGTAGCTTTTTCTGTGGATTGACAACCGTCAACTGGTTTTCCTATGAAACTCTGTACCCAATGTATTCTCCCTGAAACCTTTCCCAGCATCAAATTTAATGCTGATGGCGTGTGCAACTACTGTAAGAGCTACAAAGGACATGATCATAATGAGGAATTAAAAACTACCTACCGCCAGAAGTTTGAGTCTCTTCTTACAGAGCTTTTGCCTCCCCCTTCTCCCCTCCTCCCTGATTCCTGTATTTCATCCCCTGAACCCTGTCCCCCGAACCCTCAACCCTGCCTTTCATCCCCTGTCCCCTGTCCCCTGCACCCTGCTCCCTGTTCCCTGACCCCTGCACCCTGTACCCTCAACCCTGCCCCCTCTTCTTATCACGTTCTTATGGCATACAGTGGTGGCAAAGATAGCACCTATACATTAGACATCTTCAAAAATAAATATAACCTCAACGTCCTCGCCGTAACCTTTGACCACGGGTTCCTGTCATCGTACACGATGGATAATGTGCACACAGTGTGCGAAAAGCTGGGAATTGACCATATAACTTTTAAACCCCGGTTTGATGTGCTCAAGAAAATTTTCATTGCATCAATCAAAGATAATTTTTACCCGAAAAAATCACTTGAGCGGGCAAGTACTATTTGCAGTTCTTGTATGGGAATAGTTAAATCTATTACCCTAAAATTAGCATTGGAAAAAAATATACCATTTATCGGATACGGTTGGTCACCTGGTCAGGCGCCAGTGCACTCATCGGTGATGAAGGTAAATGCAGAGTTTATCAAAAGTTCACAAAAATCATTCTATGATCCCCTGTATAAAATGGCCGGACAAGCTATTATGCCTTATTTTCTAAATGAATCTGATTTCGAAAAGTTAGCAAGAGGAGTGTACAATATCCACCCTCTTGCCTTTCTTGACTATAACGAAGAGGCAATCTACCAAAGAATCAAAGAACTAGGTTGGAAACAACCACAGGACACCGATACTAATTCTTCTAATTGCCTGTTAAACAGCCTTGCAAATCAGGTTCATATAGAAAAATACAGATTTCACCCTTACGTATTTGAAATTGCAGGGTTGGTCAGATCAGGCGTTATGACTAGAGAAGAAGGCATTGAAAAGATAGCAGCGCCACAAAATGAAACTATCATTAACCAGGTAAAATCAAAGCTTGGATTATAATCAATATTATCTTCTATCCCTGTTCCCTGATCCCTGAAAACTGAATACTGTTCTTCATTGCAGGCTTGGTAAGGTCAGGTATTATAGCAAGAGAAGAAGGGATAGAAAAAATAGAAGCGCCACAAAATGAAATTATCGTTAACCAGGTAAAATCAAAGCTTGAATTATAATCAATGATGTAATTTCTTCAAACTGCAACCTGTTTGTCCGTTAGCCGTAGACCGTAAACTGATAACTGTAAACTGTCTTTCAGCTTTTGCTGTCAACCGTCAACTGAAAACTGATAACTAACATGAGAGGTATTTCATGGATCAATTTCCCTCCGGTCTTCACTGGTATGTCATAAGAACTAAACCTCACAAAGAGGAACAGGCGAAATCTTTCTTGGAACAACATGGCATTAACATCTTTTTGCCATGGACTGAAACATTTAAGTTTAATGCCGGAACGGCAATAAAAAAAATTAAGCCCCTATTTCCCAATTATTTATTTGCACATTTTGATGTTAAGGAAAACTATCCTCTAGTGAGATGGGGAAAGGGGGTTAACCAAATTCTCGGATTTGGCAAATACCCAACAGCTTTATCAGATGAAGTAATATCGATAATCAAAGCCAGGACTGATGAGAATGGCATTGTAAAGAAAGCATACCATTTTCAAGAAAATGACCACATAAGGGTTACCTCAGGCCCCTTCAAAGATTTGTTGGGTATTTTTGACCACTGGGTATCAGACTCAGGGAGGGTCAGGATTCTATTAAACCTTATTGGCTATCAACCAAAGGTCGAACTGCATTATTCTCAACTGGAAAAACTCTGTGCCTGAATTAGGTGTAAAGTTACCCAGTTTACTCGTTTACCCGTTTACCCGTTCAAAATAACTGGTTAACTGGCTAACCGGCTAGCTGGCTAACAAACTAACCGACTAACAAGCCAACAAACCCATGAAAATAAAATGTTTTGAAGAAGTCAATAGTTGGATTGAGGCAAGGGAATTAACTAAAAGAATCTATAAAGCCATATCTACAAACAATTTTTCAAAAGATTTCAGTTTATCAGATCAACTAAGGAGAGCGTCCGTTTCAATCATGGCAAACATTGCAGAAGGTTTTGATAGTCAATCTAATGATGAATTCATAAGATTTTTAATATACGCTCGTCGCTCTTGTTCAGAAGTTCAATCACATTTGTATGTTGCACTAGATCAGAAATACCTAGAAAAGAACATTTTCGACGAGTTATTTGAAAAAACTACCCATACTGCAAAACTAATAAACGGTTTGATAACATATTTAAGATCAGCAAAACGACCTAACAAGTTAACCGGCAAACTGGAAAACCGGCAAACTGGAAAACCGGCAAACTAGCCAACAGGATGCCCGGCCAACTGGTGAACAGGCCAACCATCATAAAACCATTAACAGCCGAATCAAAATCAATTCGGAGCGGCGGCAGCTTGCCTTTTTTCATTGAAGAAGGATTTTTAATCACCGCATATCCTACTGATAAAATCAAAGAAGGAGAGAGAATATGGATAAAGTAATAATCTATTATAGTAAAGAGTCAGATACTATGGATATTTGGTTTGGTAATCCCGAGGACGAGTATATTTCAGAAGAGGTAGGAGAAGGACTGATTCTTAAAAAAAATAAGAAGGGAAAAATTATTGGTATTGAGAAACTCTATGTTGTGAAGACTCTTGGTATTCCACAACCCCTCCCTTTTGAGTTAGTAGTTTCATGAAGACTATGCCCTTGCTAACAACTGATAACTGTCAACTTGCTTCAGTTTACAGTCTACAGTTTGCAGTTTTCAGCAAAAAAATATAATCAACTGTTTTTACGGTTTTACTGGCAACTGACAACTGCTAACTGTCAACTGTATTTTTGTCATTTGGGTTTTGACATTTGACATTTTACTTCTGATCCCTGTCAGCGGTAAACTGTCAACTGCTTTGCTGGTTTTTTACTGATCTCTGTCGACTGCTGACTGACAACTGTGTTTTTGTCATTCATAATTTATAATTTATAATCCATAATTCATAACTTATAATTCATAATTGATTTTTCTAAGCTGTAAACTGTCAACTATAATAATTCAAAGTCCAGAACCAGGGAGAAAAATTGTTACAATCATACGATACCCACCCTAAGATGGAGGAAAAGCAAATTTCACTGATTCGTCAATTGAGTGTAGCTGAACGAATATCACGGTTGCGTTCCCTTTCTCAGACGATCATCCAGCTTTCTCGGAGGGCAGTCTTGCGAGTTAATCCGAAATTAAGTAAGCATGAATTGCAATGTAAGCTTGTAGCACATCATTATGGCAATGATCTAGCAGATCGGTTCCATAAATACTTGAATCGAAGGACAACATGAAAAAACCTGATATCTTGGTGGCATTAGATCCTTTAATAAAAGCATTTAAAAAAATAGGTATCCCCTATTATATTGGTGGTTCTGTAGCTAGTTCCGCCTACGGGATTGCACGCGCAACTCTAGACGTTGATTTGGTATCTGATTTAAAAACACAACACGTTCATTCTCTTGTAGAAATGCTTGAATCAGATTACTACATAGACAAGGAAATGATTTTAGATGCAATTAAAAGACGTTCTTCATTTAATCTTATACATCTCGGAACTATGCTCAAAGTAGATATTTTTATCATTGGAGATAGACTATATGACAAGAGCGCTTTTCAGAGGAAAAGAAAAGATACTTTGGATGAAGAACAAGAAGCTGATGAATTTTATCTTGCATCTCCCGAAGATGTTATTCTCAATAAACTTGAGTGGTTTCGAATGGGAGGAGAATCATCTGAAAGGCAATGGCATGATGTAGTGGGGATAATGAAAGTACAGGGAGACTTAATGGATAAGAAGTATCTTCACTATTGGGCATTAGAATTGAGAATTTTCGATCTGTTAGAACAGGCATTTCGTGATGCAGGCATTTAACTTTGATGGTCTCATAAAAAGTCAAAAACCAGACGACAATGTAAAAAGATTAAGATGCAAGGCGCGCAAATACGAAGGAATGAGGCGTACGTGCGTGTACGCCGCAATGACTGAGGATGCAGCGCAACGCAGCAGATGGACTTTTTACGAAGTCGTCAACTTTGCTCTTTACCGTAGACTGTCAAGCATGAACTGTTTGCTGAACCCTGTATCCTTACCCCGTCAACTGTTTTTTTGACTTATTAATTCATAATTTGTAATTGGTAATTGATTTAACGGAACTTACCATGAAAACATCACTATTCAAAATAACTACTCTATTTTTTATGCTAATCTTCAAACCTTATTTGGTTTATGCCGATCCTCTCATCATTGACCACACCTGCACCGACATCAGTCAAATACCCACTTACTGGATAAACGAAGCAAAAGTCAACTTCAAGATTTCTTATGGGCATACCTCACACGGAAGTCAGATTGTAACAGGAATGACTGTTTTGAAGAATCAGCATGGCACCCTATATGATTTTAACTATAGCGGTAGTAGTGGCGCACTTTCTCTTCACGACTATGAGCCCTCAGGCGACCTGGGAAATCCGGATCGGGTTACCTGGGCACAGAGAACCCGGGATCTTCTCAACACGCCAGGTAATGATAGGAACCTCATTATATGGTCCTGGTGCGGGCAAGTATCTGACGCTACCGAAGCTGACATTACAACCTATCTTACCCTTATGAACCAATTGGAAGTTGATTTCCCCGATGTTACTTTTATCTACATGACTGGTCACCTCGATGGCACCGGCGAGAATGGTATTCTCAACACTCAAAATAATCAGATTCGCACCTTCTGTAATGCCAAAAATAAAATTCTTTTTGACTTCGCTAATATAGAAAGTTACGATCCTGACGGCAATTATTTTTTACATCTTGGTGCAAATGACGAGTGTTACTACAGCGGTGGTAACTGGGCAGATCAGTGGTGTACAGCCCATCCGGGTGAATGTGCATCGTGCTCCTGTGCCCACTCCCGCTGTTTGAATTGTCAGATTAAGGGAAAAGCGGTGTGGTGGATGATGGCGAGGCTCGCAGGGTGGGATGCTGATATCACTACCTCCAGTATACTTACGACTTCTACTATTTTCACCACCTCAACTCCCTCAACTACATCTACCATCTCTATTGGCTCAAGTACAACCCTCAACCCTACTACCTCCGTTATACCTGCTACCTCAACTATCCACAGTAGCTCCAGTACATCTACCATCTCTACTACCTCCAGCACACTACCATTCCCTACCCCTTCCTGCAACATGGCTATCAATCCTCAATTCGCCTCAGTATCCTCATTTGATACCCTGCACTTTACTGCTCACACACAAGGAGAAGGTGTAGAATGTGCTCCACCTTTATACGGGTGGTTAATTATCACTCCAATAGAAAGCAGCATCGATACAACCGGACTATACACAGCAGGTTTCAACGCAACAGAGTCAATGGTAATAGATACTATAACGGTTGCTGACCACGCTAACAACAACATAGTTGCTTCTGCTGAAATCAGCGTCAAGGCTGAGGAAATTCAGGGTACCATCATTGGAATATTTCCCAACACATTATATGCCTCAAATTGGCTGTTAACCCCCTATCTTCTGATTATTTTTGGAGACAGTACACACTTCGATGTTACTTCAACAGTACTCCTTAGACCTGAAAATAATTTTATTACCGCTCCATTCTGCCTGGGATTTGGTGACCTTCTCTTTGCGTTCATAATTGTTGGACCCACTAACCATGAGGAACACATTGATATTATTACGAGGACGGGGAATGAAGAGGACAGGTATTTTACCATCGGCAAAGAACTTCTACATGTAGTTCCATTACCATTCAATCTGGACGAACATTACCTGTCTTATTAAGTTGCTAAACCTGTCATAACGTGTCTCAATGAAACGCACACGAATCATTTTTACTGTACTTCTTTTTGTAGTCGGATGTGGAGAAGACCCCATGAATGTTAAACGCACCTCACACCCCTCATTAGCTGACATTTCCCATTCAGCCTGGGAAAAGCTTTCTACAAGAAAGATTTTCTTTGGCCATCAATCAGTTGGGTTTAACATTATCGAGGGTATCCAGGACCTGATGAAAGAAAACCACCAGATAAAATTACCGATCGTGGAAACCCACGACCCAGCTGATTTTAATCAACCCATTTTCGCCCACTCCACTGTCGGGAAAAATCAGGACCCTCTCTCCAAAATAGATGTATTTGTCTCATTGATGGATAGGGGATTGGGTAGCCAAATAGATATCGCTTTCTTCAAATTCTGTTATGTTGATATCACGTCTTCCACAGATATTGATCAAGTCTTTTCTCATTATGAAAGAACCCTGTCATCCTTACAAAAAAAATATCCTGAGACCACCTTCATCCATTTCACTGTTCCTTTAACCACTCTTCAGTCAGGCATAAAGGCCATGATCAAACGAATTCTTGGAAAATCAATTGGTAGTGAAGATAATATGCAAAGGGAACAATTTAATAAGAAACTAAGAAAGGCATACTGGGAGCAAGGCACCCTGTTCGATTTAGCTAAAGCAGAGTCCACATCTCCTGCAGGGAAAATCACTACCTTCACGATAAACGGAGAAACCTGCATCTACCTCAATCCCGAGTATACCTATGACGGAGGCCATTTGAACGAAATGGGCAGGGTAAAAGTTGCTGGACAATTTCTCACCTTTTTAGCGATACTTTCCGAAAAGATGTCATAGAAACTATTTGAATCTCGGCATTTGACATTTATATATACTGACAACTGACAACCTGGCAACTGTCAAATGATTTTTTGATTTTAAACTGATCTCTTAAATCCTTCATTTCACAAGCCATATGTTCAGCCTCTTCAAAGAAGATATTAAACGGCATTTTACCCAAGCTGAGATTGATAAAGGTATTACAAATTGGCAAATGTTCAAAAAAGCACTCAAGTGTGAGACTATCTGGATGACCTTGATGTATAGATACGGAAGTTGGCTCTACAAACGTTTCCATGTTCCCATTCTTAAAACGATCCTGAAAATTCCACTTTGGGTATTAGGAAAGCCGTTTGATATATTATTTGGATATATTCATCTGGATGCAGATATTGGAAAAGGATTATATATCGGTCACTGCGGTGGGATAATTGTTGGTCCTGTAAAAATGGGTGAGTATTGTAATATCTCCCAACAAGTAGTAATAGGTATAGGGGGAAGGGGGAATTTTCGCGGCATCCCCGAAATTGGAAATAGGGTATACATTGGACCGGGTGCCAAAATATTCGGCAAGATAAAAATTGGAAATAATGTAGCCATTGGGGCAAACGCTGTCGTAAGCAAAACCATACCTGACAATGCTATCGTCGTCGGCAATCCGGGAAGAATAGTAAGCTATGAAGGAACTGAAGGATTCATAGACCTACAGGACGAAAGATTTTTTATCAAAAAAGAATAAGGTAACTCCTTATTAATCCTGTAGTATACATTTTAATACAGTCAATAAATATTTTAACACACTTTTACGGTAAATATTTTAGTGGAAAAAAACCTATTTTTGACTTATCTCTGTTTGAGTCAACATATCAAAACGGATCAACGTTCTTTTTTCAGAAAGGGCAATCAAATCTATTTTACCCTCATTCCAGAATACACCGACGATGGTGGACATTTAAATACATTAGGGCGTAAAATAGTCGCCGAACAATTACTTATTTTCCTAGCCGATCCTGCAAATGACTCATAACTATGCTTTTCGCCCTTGTATTTTTGTTTTGGACTAATCATCAACCTATAAGTATTTATTTAATTTTATTTTCTGTGCAGTTCTGTGGCATTCTGTGAAATTCTGTGGCCAACTCTATAACCCAAGTAACTCAAGCAACTAAATAACTCAATAACCCGATTAACGCAATGAACCCAAGTAACCCAACAACCCAAGTCACCCAAGCAACCTTTTTAGTTTTACATCTAATCTTCTGGTCATCATTACTTCTTTTTTTTTATACTTATTTCGGTTACCCCCTTTTATTGTGGCTAATTTCACTATTCAAGTCAAAACATGTTAAGAAGGCACAAAGCGTTCCACCTGTTACATTTATCATAACAGCATATAACGAAGAAGCCACCATTAAAAGTAAGATTGAAAACACTCTGTCCCTCGATTACCCAAAAGATAAGTTACAAATCATTATTGCTTCAGATGCTTCAACTGATGCTACTGAAAGTTATGTTTTGGAATATCAAGACGAAGGTGTTGAGTTGGTGAGGGCTAATCGAAGAATGGGTAAGGAAAATGCTCAAAAACATGCAATTGATAGGGCGAAAGGTGATATTATAATCTTCTCTGATGTTGCTACTATTTTGAAACCTGATGCTATAAGAAATATAGTCAGCAACTTTAATGATCCCTCAATTGGATGTGTGAGCAGTGTTGACAAATTCATAGATAAGGAAGGAAAATTAAGTGGTGAAGGAGCTTACGTAAAGTATGAGATGTTTCTAAGAACTCTTGAATCAAAGGTTAACACACTTGTAGGACTAAGTGGTTCATTCTTCGCATCCAGAAGCGGGGTGTGCAAAAATTGGAGGGTTGATTTACAAAGTGATTTTAATACATTATTAAATTCCATCAAAATGGGTTATAGAGGCATATCTGATCCTCATAGTGTTGGGTATTATAAAAACATTTATAATTTAAACAAAGAACATGATAGAAAAGTGCGAACAGTAGTTAGGGGCATCACTGTTTTTATGAATAACCTTACCCTTTTAAATCCCTTTAAATATGGTCTGTTTTCTTGGCAGCTTTTTAGTCACAAATTGATGAGATGGTTGGTACCTCTATTCATGTTAACAGCCATTATCTCTAACTTCCTGCTTGTAATTCATTCTAAACTATACCTTTTTTTATTCATAATACACATTGGTTTTTATATAATTGCTTATACATGCAAAAACAGCAATAATCCATTATTAAAACTACCTTACTTCTTCGTAATTGTTAACAAGGCAATCATTTATGCCTGGATACAGTACCTTAAAGGAATACGTTATCATTCCTGGACGCCTTCACAAAGATAATATAAGCGCAATTACAAATGAAAAGCTTTTTTAAAATTATATTAACAGTACTACAGAGCGCATTTATAATCTTTTGAAGATAAAAGAAAATAATGTTTCCCAAGACAAAATTGACAGAAAGAATTAAAACTATCAGAAAAAATATCTTATCTCTGGCATTGGGTGAAATTATATCCAAAATTTTAGGTTTTCTATTATGTATAGTTCTTGCCAGACACCTAGGACCAAAACATTATGGTATGTATTCCCTGGCTCTTTCTTATAGCGTTATATTTATGGTGCTTTCAAATTTTGGCCTTAATACATTATTGATTAAAGATGTATCAAGGAACCACGTGATTGCTTCCCAATATCTAGGAACAAATTTATTACTAAAAATATTTTTTTCTACAATCAGCATAATCCTGCTGTTATTATCCCTTCTTATTCTGAAATATAACAGTTTAACCACCTATGCTATTTTGATCTTTTCCATTAGCATAATTTTTTCTTCAATGGCTGAGACTATTTCTTCCTACTTTAAATCAATCGAGAAGATGGAATATGCGAGTATGTCCATAATTTTAACAAGCATCTTAATTTTTGTACTTTCAATATTTTCCATATATCTTATCGATGCCGGCATACTCACCTTAATAAGCATCAGGACTCTAGCAATTGCCGTTATATTTATATTAATATACTACATACTAATAACCAAGTTTATTAAACCTGACTATCACATTAAATCTGAAATGTACCTTTCTACTATTAAAAATGGGTTGCCTTTCTTAACAACAGGGATCATATTCATGCTTTTTTTCAAGACTGATATCTTAATGCTGTCAAAATTAGCAACAGAGAAACATATTGGGTGGTATACTGCATCAAGTGATTTGATAATCACCTTATTCATTATCCCTTCCTTAATCTCAACTGCAATTTTACCTATGTTATCAAAAAAATATAAAGAAAATCCTAAGTCTTTAAACACTGTAATTAATTTCTCCGTAAAACTTTTGCTCTGTATAAGTATCCCCATTTCTTTTGGGCTTTTTTTTTTCGCCTCAAAGATTATTAATTTTATATATGGTGTAGATTATGGAAACTCAGTACAGACCTTGCAAATTCTGGGACTGGGGACCTGTATCACTTTCCCAAGGGAAATGTATAGTACAGCTTTAATAGCATGTGATAAAATTACTTCAATGATGTGGATAAACTTATCTGCTCTTATACTAAATATTATTTTAAACAGTTTATTGATCCCCAAATATGCGAATAATGGAGCTGCTATTGCTTCAATTATCTCAATATTATTCATTCAGTTAATATCATATTTTATTCTTATTAAAAAATTTAATGACCTGGTGCTTTTCAGCTACTACTTGAAGCCAATCTTCGTTTCACTTATTACTGTAATAATATTAAAATACATTTTACCTTTAAACTTAATCGCACAATCTTTAACAGGAATATTAATATTCTGCATGATTATATTAATGATTGGTTATTTTAATAAGACCGAATTGAGTATTATTAAAAGTTTTATGTCTTTTGAAAAGAAAGTTGATTATGATGAATACATTACCCCAAAATAGTAGATTGCAAATCTTTTTTAGTTAAATGTTTAACTTTAACTATAATATAACATGAAAATCGTTTTCAATAACTTTATGTCTGATCTAAAATACAGTCCCAGTTTTATCTTTTTTATCCTCTACTTGGTAATCGAGCTTGTTCGCCCTCAAACTATTTATCCTCAAATAAATATAATCCCTTTTGGTAAATTATTTATTGGTGGCCTATTTTTATCTTCACTTATGGAGGGTCGATTATTTCATGTTAAAAATCCACTAAATTCTCTTCTTTTTCTATTCTTGGTATGGGTCTTTATTTCCACCTTATTTGCATTTGATCATGATGTTGCATTGAATATGCTAAGCGATTTCATTAAATGGATAATAATATATTTTCTTGCTATAAACACCATAAATGAAAAAAATAAATTTTATTGGGCAATATTTTTTATTCTTCTATTTCATTTTAAGATGTCTCAGTATTCTTTTAGGGGCTGGGTAGCTAGTGGTTTCTACTCGTCTATTCATGGCACGTGGACTGGTGCAGGTTTCTTCCAGAATCCAAATGATTTTGCGGTTGCTTTAAATACAGTAACACCAATATCATATTATTTGATGATTAATGATCAAAAAAAAATATTTGGATTTTTGAAGTCTCGGTGGATTTATTTTATCTTTTTTCTATCCTTCTTCATGGGCGTTCTTATAACGAGTTCACGGGGTGGCATGTTAGGTCTTGGAGTAATATCCTTGGGTATTTGGTATAAAACAAAAAGAAAATTTCTATTCTTATTCCCTATGGCCATTTGCGTTTTTATGTTTCTTAATCTATTGTCAGTTGAGCAGAAAGATAGGATTGAAAATATTGGGAAGGAAAAAGATGAGAGTGCCATGGACAGAATTAATTTATGGAGAGATGGAATCAGAATAATCCAGGATTACCCAATTACTGGTGTCGGCATTGACAATTTTAGACCTGTCAGCTTTAAATTATACAATAATGATAAAAAACTGGCTCCCCATAATATATATATTCAAGCAGCATCAGAGCTTGGTCTTCCAGGTCTGATTATTTTTCTATCAATTCTTATAACGGTTTTTCAGAACCATAAAAATATCAGAAAACAATTAGAAAAAAACCATATGGAAAACTCAATTTACTATCAACTGTCTCATGCCTTTGACCTTAGCGTTATAGGATTTGCGGTTAACGGTTTCTTTATTACAGTTTTATACTACCCCTTTTTGTGGATTATTCTTACGCTCAGCGTTGCTATGATGTCAATCGTTAATAAAGACATGGCAAAACTAAAGATTGAAGGATCTTGAATGGTGTTTTAATAATATTTATCATGCGTTTCTATAACAATGTGGCTTCATTTCTCAGGAAAATTTGTTTCACTGGCACACATATAAAAATATAAGTATACCAATTATACCTCTGGAATAGATCCCCATTATTTAGAGTTGTTGATGGTAAGAATCTTACATCTTATTGAAACATGTGGACCAGGTGGTGCTGAAACAGTTCTGTTAAATATTATAAAAAATTTAGATCCATCCAAATACTATTCGACGGTGGGACTTTTAGGAGATGGCTGGTTAACTCAGCAAATCCGGTCTCATGGAATACACCATCATATTTTTAAAAGTCACCAATCCATCGATTTTAAATTTTTAATAGATATCGTCCGTTTCGTTAAACGTGAAAATATTCAAATAATCCACTCTCACCTTTTTGATATGAATGTTTATAGCTGTTTAGCAGGTTTTTTAACATTTGTTCCAGTCATAACTACATTCCATGATACGGTCAATTGGGCTCAATCAAACAATTTGAGCTCACTTTTAAAGAAATACATTCTCAAAAATGGTGCCACATATTATATTGCAGTATCTGACTATGTTAAAATGCTATTGACAAAAAAGTTCACTATCAATGCTAATAATATTAAAACCATATACAATGGAATAGATTTAAACCACTTTAGATGTTCAAAAGACAAAGATGAAATTAGAAAAAGATTTGGTTTTCAAAGCAGTGATATTCTTATTGCTATGGTAGGTAATATACGTCCTGCTAAAGGATATGAAATATTTATACAGTCTATCCCTGAAATCCTAGACTATTATCCTCATTCCAAGTTTCTTATTGTAGGTGAAGGTAAAGGTAGTTTATTAGATTCATTAATTTCACTAGCTGCCAAGCTTAATGTCACTAATCATGTTCACTTTTTGGGATTTCAAAGTGAAATTAAAGAGATACTTGAAATGATAGACATTTTCATCCTATCTTCAATCTCTGAAGGCCTTTCTATAGCAACTATTGAGGCGATGGCAATGGAAAAACCGGTTGTCGTTTCCAAAAGTGGTGGTCCCCAGGAGATTGTACAAGATGGTGTCAATGGACTTTTATTTGAAAACGGAAACCCAGCAGACCTGGCAAAAAAAGTTTTATTTTTATTATCAAACCAATCCTTAAGTAAAACCTTGGGCATTAAAGCAAAAAAAACCGTTGCTGAAAGATTTTCTTTAGACAAGATGCTGCTCGAATATCAATCAGTTTACGATTTATACCGTTAGCACCTCTAATCAATAACCATCAGGGAAGCAAATTGAATATTTTATTTATTTCAACTATTCTTCCATACCCCTTGACAAGTGGTCATGCGTTGAGAACCTTTAACATAATTAAACACTGCTCAAACAATCATAATATTTATCTTCTAGCATTTAATCAGATAAAAATGCTTAAAACTAAAGAAGGAGAACATAGTAGCATTAAGTATCTTAAGCAATATTGCAAAGAAGTGCATTCATTTCCAATCCCTTCTGATAATAACTTCTTTGTTTTATTCAAACTAATCCTAGGAAATCTATTCTCACCTCTTCCTTTTACTGCACAAAAATATTATACAAATGAAATGGTCAACAAAATTAAAGTAATTATTAGTAAATCGAACATTGATATTGTTCACTTCGATACCTTAATTCTAGCGCAATTTAAGAATATAATCCCTCGCACCATTCCTTGGGTATTAGTCAATCATAATGTTGAGTCAATTTTGATTCGTCGACGTGCTCTAAAAGAAAAAAGTATTTTAAAGATACTCTATATATATATTCAGTATCTAAAATTGAAAAAATATGAACGAACTAACTGTCCTAAAGCTCATGCAAATGTTGTAGTCTCCCAGAAGGATAAGGAAGACCTCGAAATAATTGCTCAAAATAGTAGATACTATGTTGTGGAAAACGGTGTTGATACAGCGTACTTTAATAAGCAAGGTATAAATAAGAAAAAAGACATTCTTATCATGGTTGGTGGATGGTCGTGGTTACCCAATTATGATTCTTTTAAACTTTTCTATCATAAAATATATCCATTGATTAAAAAGGATATCCCCAATACGATATTGTGGATTGTTGGAGCAAACCCAACCCAAGACATGTTGGATATTGAAAAAAAAGATGCCTCTGTTAAGATATATGGTTTAGTAGATGATGTAAGGCCACTGTATGAACAGGCATCTGTTTTTTTGGTGCCGCTCAGGATAGGCGGAGGAACCCGTTTAAAGATATTAGATGCACTCTCTATGGAAAAGTCAATTGTAACCACTTCTATTGGCTGTGAAGGAATATTAGTTGAAGATAGAGTACATCTATTCATTGCGGATACACCAGAAGATTTTGCCCAAAAGACAATAACACTTCTGAAAGATGAACAATTAAATGAACGCTTGGGGAAAAACGGAAGAAAATTAATGCTGGAAAAATATGATTGGACCTTGATTGGACCAAAAATGGAAGCCGTGTATAAATATGCAACCCGCCCCTAACACACAATCATAATTAAGAATGTCAGAAATAATAATTAATGCTGTTGGAGATATAAGCCTGGGAGATCACCCGGCGTGTGTTGGTTTTGGTGTATATAGTAAGCTTAAAAACAAAGAAAAGGATTTCCCCTTTGTTAAAATCAAGCCACTCCTCAAACAGGCAGATATTGTTTTTGGCAACCTTGAATGCGCCCTTTTTGACAATAAGACGACGACACATAACTTAAGCTCTCTTCAGATGAAAGGTGAACGCGAATGTGTTTATGGTTTGGTTGAATCTGGCTTTACAATGTTAAACGTTGCCAATAATCATACCATGCAACACGGTGAAGAACCATTTTTAAAAACGGTAAAACTATTAAAAGAAAATTATATAAATGTGTGCGGTGTAGAATCTGATAAATTTATATCAATAGAAAAAAGAGGGATAAAAGTTGGTTTTTTAGGATACTCCATGAGACCACGTCAATATTTTAACAAGCAACCCCTGTATTGCGAAGCCACACCGGACAAGATCTACAGAAACATTCAAACATTCAAAACTCAAGTTTCTTCCTTAATAGTATCGCTTCATTGGGGGGATGAATTTATTGAAAAACCATCTCCTGAGGAGATTAAATGGGCGCGCACAATGATTGATTGCGGCGCAAATCTGATTCTTGGACATCACCCCCATGTTCTGAGAGGTATTGAATCTTACAAAAATGGCGTAATTGTATATAGCTTAGGTAACTTTGTATGTGATATGATTTGGGAAGAAAGAACCCGTGAAAGCATGATACTCAAGTGCATAATTAACAAAGATGGTGTAGTAGATTTCCGTATTATACCGGTTTTTATAAACAACGATTTTCAACCAACACCATGCGATACAATTTTAAAAGATAAAATAACCGAAAAAATAAACAGATTATCTCGCGAATTGGAACAAGAAAAACTAATTAATTTTAGTAATAAATTGGAGCACTACATATCCGAAAGAGAAATACATTTACAAACACATCGCAAAAACACACACAGCTATTTTATCAAAAACATATTTAGATATAAGCCAAAAATACTCTTTGAAGAGATATATGGTGCTATATTAAGACGAATACAAACTCTTACGCATACCAATGATAAATCAAAACTCTATTTATAATGCAAGTCCCTACTGGCTTCAGGAATTATTTCTAAACATCTATGCATGTCGCATTCATTTTCAACGTTTTGGAAATAAATTCTTGAGGTTACTAGATGAATGGGAAAAATTTGCCTTCGCTTCATCGCAAGAAATTAATGAGTTTCAAAACAAGCAACTTCAGATGATAATTAAACATGCCTATTCTACAGTTCCTTATTATAGGAATACTATGGAACGATTAAAACTTACACCATCGGATTTTAAAGGAACAGAGGATCTTGCAAAGCTTCCCATTCTAACAAGGGAACATGTGAAAAATAACTTAAATAACCTTTTATCTAAGAACTACAAAATGAAGAACCTGATTCCGGGCCACACAAGTGGCACAACCGGATCACCCCTTGAATTTTTCTGGGATAATCATATGTGTTTAATAAACAACGTTGCAGATTGGCGTCAGAAAAAATGGGCAGGATTAAATTATGGAGAAAAGCATGCTGTTTTATTAGGCCGCACCATAGTCCCAGCTAACGCTATGTCACCTCCATTCTGGAGAATGAATCATCTTCATAATCAACTTTGGATGTCATCCTTTCATATGACTGAGATAAACCTGCCTCTTTACCTGGAAAAGCTTAAAACATTTAAACCCAAAATAATTGAAGGGTACCCATCCACAGTGTACATTTTAGCTAAGTATTTAGAAAGTAAAAACGAGATCTTTCCGGTAAGCGCAATACTAACATCATCAGAAACCCTTTATCCAATTCAAAGAGAGACTATAGAAAAAGTTTTTTCTTGTAGGATATTCGATTTCTACGGCCTCGCTGAGCGAACCGTTTTCGCCACAGAATGTAATCATCACCAGGGGCATCACTTAAATATGGATTATGGAATTACCGAGATACTTGACGGCAAAAGTGAGCCAGTCCCACATGGCAAAAGAGGATGGATTGTAGGGACAAGTCTTCATAATATGGGAATGCCTTTTTTACGATACAAAACGAGTGATATTTCATCTATTAAGAATGAATCATGCAGTTGTGGTTGCAATTACCCTCTTATGGAGGCCGTAACAACTAAGGCTGAAGACATCATCGTTACGAAGGATGGGAGGTTTATTTCTCCATCTGTTTTAACTCATCCTTTTAAGCCGATGCACCATATAAAAGAATCGCAAATTGTACAGGAAGACGAAGAAAACATCACTATAAAAATAGTAAAACATGAAGGTTATTCTGAAAAGGATACCGAACAATTACTCGCTTCATTTTCATCCCGAGTTGGTGAAGGAATGAAAATAAACCTTGAATTTGTTGAAGAAATAAAGCGAGAAGCAAATGGGAAATTCAGATGGGTCATCTCAAAAGTGCCCGTTAACTTTCAATGAGCTAAAAGATGTGCGGGATCTGTGGAATAGTTAACAAAGAAAAAAACAATGCCATTAGCAAGGATGTATTGCTTGCTATGCGTGATACAATGATTCATCGCGGACCCGATGATGAAGGATTTTACATAAATAAATCCATTGGCCTCGGTCACAGACGCCTGAGTATCATTGATCTGGAAACTGGCCATCAACCGATGAGTAATGAAGATGGTACAATTTGGATTGCATATAATGGTGAAATCTACAATTTTAAAGAAGAAAAACTGCATTTGGAAAATAAAGGCCATATATTTGCCACTAGAAGTGATACTGAAATGATAATCCATGCGTACGAAGAGTACGGTGTTGAATGTCTAAAACGTTTCAATGGAATGTTTGCTTTTGCCATATGGGATGATAAAAAAAGCAGGTTATTCCTAGCAAGGGATCGATTAGGAATTAAACCATTATATTACACGTTAACAAAGGATTATTTTCTTTTCGCTTCAGAAATAAAAGCAATTATTAAACATCCTGGTGTTGCAAGACGATTTAATGATTCTGCGCTGTCGGAATACGTAGCCTTCCGCTATGTTTCGGGTGAATCAACTTTTTTTAAGAATATCTATTGCCTCCTGCCAGGGCATTTTATGATATATGAAAATCATGATTTGACTTTTAGAGAATATTGGGACATTCAATCTAACTTACAAATTAACGACACCAGGAGTTTGAATGGCTATGTGAATGAATTTGATGAACTTATAAAAGATTCTATACAGTTGAGGTTATTAAGCGATGTTCCATTAGGAACATTTAATAGCGGAGGCATTGATTCAAGTCTCGTAACTGCGATTGCTTCGGGCTTAAAAAATGATGCAATCAATTCTTTTTCAGTCGGTTTTCATGAAAATGATTTTGATGAAAGCGCTTTTGCCCACATAGTATCTGATAAATACAATACCAACCATCATGAAATTAAAATGAGCAATCAGGAATTTTCTGAACTTTTGCCTGCAATGATTTATTATAATGACGAACCACTAAACCACCCAAATTCGATTCAGCTATACGGCATAAGCAAATTCGCAAAAAGGTTTGTGACTGTAGTTCTCACAGGAGAAGGTGCAGATGAATTATTTGCAGGATACCCACGATATAATATCCCTTCTTTATATTTTAAATATAAAAAGCTTCCTCATATTCTACGCTCATTGCTCCTTTTTCCATTAAATAATATTAATGATCACCGGATTAAAAAATTTTTACAATTTACGGATAAAAGTCCACGCGACGTTTCCATATTTAATTCTGCTTTTGTTGAAAACAGTATGATTAATAATATTTTATCTGAGCATCTTAGAAATTATAATAGTTTTCACTATAGAGATAGCATGTTGGGAAAACTGAATTCTAGCTTCATGAATCAATTCTTATATTTGGAATTAAAAACATATTTAGTATCAATATTAAACAGGCAAGACAAAATGAGTATGGCTGCTTCTATAGAAGCGAGAGTCCCATATTTAGATTACAGGATAGTTGAAAAAAGTTTTTTACTTCCTTTTTCTTTTAAGATTAAAAGATATCAGAACAAGTACATTCTTCGGCATATTGCAGACAAATACCTTCCCTCGGTTATCATTAATCGGAAGAAAGCAGGCTTTGGAGTTCCCCTTGCTAAATGGTTTAATGAAAAAAAGGGGTTGGGTGAATTAAAAGAAATTTTATTTTCGAAGCGGACTAAAGAAAGAGGGCTCTTTGAAAGTAAGTTCCTGGACAAAATTAAAGAATGGGAATATGATCATATAGAACAAAATCCAGAAATAATGTGGGAATTAATTAATATAGAACTCTGGCATAGAATTTTCATAGATGGTGACGGTACTTCTCTGTTATGACTAAAAAGTCTAGATGGTATAAGGCCCAAAAATACGAGAGATCATTTTGGCAAAATATTGAAAACAAAAAAGCTGACTTAAAATGGTATCAGTGGAGAGCTAACCAGATTAAGCCGTTTTTGGAACAATATTTCTTTGATATAAATAATATAAAAATTCTCGAGATTGGGTCTGGACCTATTGGGGTCTTAAGTTGTCTGAGTGGATCAAAGAAATGTGCAATAGAACCCCTCTATGATTTTTATAAAATCAATCCCCATCTAATAGAATATTCAGATAAAAACGTTCTATTCATAAAGGGCATTGGTGAAGAATTACCATTTCACGATTCATACTTTGATTTTATTATTATAAATAATGTATTAGACCACTGCCAAAACCCTAGAAAAGTTGTTGGCGAAATTATCAGGGTATTGAGGAATCATGGCGGCATTGTTTATTTTTCAATCAACATACGGACGAGTTTTGGAAAAAAAATAAGAAGAATAATAGAATACTTGCAAATAGACCAGGGACACCCTTACTCATTTACAAAAAAAGATATTTTAAATCTTTTTAGTGAATTTAAATTAGAAAACCAAACTTTTGAAAATGAAAATTTAATTCCATTACATACTAAGAAAATTATAAAATTTGCACTTGGAATTCAAGAAAACAAATACAGTTTTTTTGCCCGCAAGAACAAAGTTTAATTTTTTATTCAATGAGAGATTTTTTTAAATATTATTTAAATGAATCAAAAGAGAAACTAATTAAGATCTCATTAGTAAAACAATTGTATATATTAATTTGCATCACTCTTTCCTATTTATTACTAATTATTGATAAGCATTATCATGCTTGCTGGTGGAATTGCAGATGCTTACGCATCTCTGGCATAGAAAATGTGCCATTCTACGCAAGATTATTAAATAAAAAATATTTAGATATGTGCATATCAACGGGCCAAAGAAATCTAATCCTTGATTCATTTATTAACACTGCAGAAGCTATTAATATAAGAAATGAGTATAAAAATTATGGCATTGATTATCAAGTCAGATTAAAGATACCGATTAAGGAAGATTGGGCAGGAAGACAGGGTGATTTGCTTATTCTAAAAAACTATAATGACAACACTAAAGAAAAAGGTGTGCTATTTATTCAATATACCGAATCAATTGGCAGATTTGCGGCTATCTACAATTTATATAATTTAGCTAAATATTACCGTTTTGTATTTGAACCAAGTTGGTGGGGATATTACGATGTTTTATTTTATCTTTATATCGGATTAAAAACTGATGTCATAATAGAATCTCAATATGAACCCGATTTTAAATTATTGAATGAATTGAATTGTAATTTAAAACCCATAAGACTTGGTTTTGGTGATTGGGTTAATCCTTTTCTTTTTAAAAGTGGAAAAAATGAATTCAAAAAATATGATGCTGTAATGATAGCAAATTGGCAACGCTTTAAAAGACATAAACTGTTATTTAAAGCAATTTCCAAGATTAAAGAAAAAATTAGAAAAATAGCATTAATTGGAGTCCCTTTTGCTGGCAGAACTATAGAAGACATTAAAAGGGAGGCACAAGAGTTTAATATTTGCGAGTTAATTGACTTTTTTGAAAGAATTCCTTCTAACCGGGTAGGAGAAATATTAAGGCAATCTAAGGCATGTGTTCTTCTATCAAAACGGGAAGGAGCAAATAGAGGTATTTACGAAGCAATGTTCAGCGATGTTCCTGTATTAATTTTAGATGAGAATAAAGGCGTAAACAAAAATCATATTAATGATTACACTGGAATAATTTCCAACCAAAGGACTTTGTCAAACGATCTATTAAATCTAATAGAAAACTATAATGCATATAGTCCACGCGAATGGGCACTAAAAAATACAGGTTACATTAACTCAAATAAAATTCTCAATGAATTCATAAAAGATATCGCGAAAAATAATGGGGAACCATGGGAAACAGAATTGTTTGCTAAAAGTAATTCACCCAATGCATGTTATGTTAAAGATGAAGATTTAAAAGAAGCGGAAAAATCATTTGAAGGTCTCCAAGCTTTTTTAAGAAAATAGTGTTCTCTTTTATATTAACATTTGGCAAAATTATACCTAATCAAATCTAGTTGTAGTCTTGGTTACCCTGAATAATAAAAATTGTGTTAGTGATGGCATGTTTTTTGCCTATTTAAAACTTATTAACTATTAAATCGGATGGAGGTTTATTATGAAGAAAAAAATTATTTCAATTTTATTTTTCATTTTAATTGTCTCAAATTCAAATTTTTGTAATTCTGAAATTATCTTCCAAGATGATTTTGAGAGTGGTACATTACTTACTTCTGCAAGTCCTGCTGGTAAATGGGATTCCACTTCCAATGATTGTAATAATAGTCAAGGTTGTGCAGTATGTGACTCACCAGCAACCCCCAGAATAACATCAACTTACAAACATTCTGGCTCATATGCAGCAGAATATCATTACAAACTAATAAAATATGATGGAACTAATTGCACGGCACTTCATCGAGATCAAAACGAATACCTAAAAAAGACATTCTCTACAAATTACCATCATGTATTTATGCGTTTTTATGCCATGTGGCCTGCTAATACCCCATATTATGATGGTCACGGTGACGGAGTTTCCAAAAAATGGCATAGGCTTCAATCAACTAATATTTATAATGGTAATAATAATGGGTATGAAACATTCATATCCACTGTGCTCGTTAATACTTCCCAGGGAGTTCCACCAAATGGATGGAAAGTCATGCCAACATATAATAGTTTTACGCAAGCTGGTGGTATGATTTGTCCGGGTAGTTGTCCCCTGAACGGAGGAGGTTGTTCAAGTGGCAATATTACTACGCTTGAATTGTGGAGCGAGGCAGATAGACTGATTGATGGCAATTGGCATTGTTGGGAGTTAGAAGTGTGGGACAAAACAGGAAATACGTCTGATGAGGTTAGAATATGGTTAGATGGCACCTTATTGTACGAATGCACCACTTGGGACTTGAAAGGTAATTCTCCTGATTACGGTTATTCTATATTTACTCTCGGTCAACAAGTAGATAGGCCTAATGGAGGTGCCTATGAAGAATGGAGATATATAGATGATGTAGTAATAAGCACTGAACGCATTGGACCAATTTCAACAACAGATTATCCACCAGGTCCACCTGCGATACCTTCTAATCTAAGAATAGTAACCACCTCAACCACAGTACCTTAAATTAATTAAATAATGTATACTAAATAATGCATTGTTGTATGATTTATAATAATAAATCCAATTAATCCCACAGAAACAATAGAATGCACTGAATTTTCATCTATGAAGTTCACAAAAAGCATGAATAAAAAAATAAAGAAATCGTGTCTTTTTTCTGAAGAGTATTTGAAACAGCCATTAACCCCGTGCACAGCATGGTTAATCTGGCAAAGTTTCATAAACTAAAAAGCATTAATGCTTTATAAGATAGAATTTTTAACATTTGCTTTAAAATAAAACCATTAACTGGCTGCTTAGAAACTATTTCAACATTATCTTTAACACCCAATATAATCCCATTTCCTTTTCAAATTTACCCAACCGACACAATCCCGCAATAAATTAATTTAATTAGAAAATCTTCTAAATTATTAATGAACTTCTTCCAAACAAGATTTTCTCTAGCGCTGGAAAATAGTTACAGTGCCAATGCTTAATGCCATAATAAAATCATTTTTAGGATCAATCTTCGAATACTTAGGCTTAAGTTCTACACTAACGAAGCAGAAAGATTTTGTGCTGATGTATCATCGAGTGTTAGAAAATTATTCTAATATAATTACACAACCAGGGATGTTTGTATCTAAAAAATCTTTCATCTTGCAGCTTGATTATATGAAATCACATTTTGACATCATCCCCCTTCAACACATAATTAATAATCCGAATCACTCAAATACACCTCGATGTGCTATCACGTTTGACGATGGGTGGCTTGACAATTATACGTGTGCGTATCCCATACTTAAAAAATACAACATACCAGCCACAATATTCCCAACCGTAAGCTTAATAGGAACAAACCAATGGCTCTGGCCAGAAAAGATTTACTATCTACTACAAAATTCTTTTAAAGAAGAAAATGCTCTAAAGGTAGTTAGCTCGTATCTAAAAAATAAAACAGGACTATACATTCAAGGAACCAAAAGTGATAAAGCTATTGCTGAAATCGGAGATATGATAATCAGCAAAATAAAAGGCTTGTCTCCCCATTGTATAGATGATTTTACAGAAGAATGGGCAGAATTGTTAAAAATATCTTTTCCCCAAGCGAGGACGTTTTTGAATTGGGATCAAGTAGAAGAAATGTCAAATCATGGGATAGCTTTTGGTGCCCATGGAATGTCGCATCGGATTCTCATCCAGCTTACAGAAGAAGAGAAAGAAAGAGAAATTGCTGATTGCTACAAAATACTTAAAAAAGCTAAAGTAAATCTTGTCCCCATTTTCGCCTACCCGAACGGAGACTATGACGAAGAAACCCTCAATATTGTAAAGCGCAGCGGTTATAGCGGAGCTGTAACCACACACCTCGGATATAATAACAGCCATACAAATCCTTATTTACTAAAACGCATTGGTGTTCACCAGGATATTTCAAATACCCCAAGTCTTTTTTCATACCTCATCATGAGTGCTTGCATAAGCCACTGAATGACTCGGAAATTAAAAGAGTTCACAAATTAGTTTTTTTATACGCGTTTTAATTTCTCAGTATGTTTCTGTGGCCAAGTTATGTTTACAATACATTTAAGGATTCAACATGGGGAGTGTCTTAGTATTAGATGGCAATGAAAGATCTTCTCTTGCTGTTGTCAGGTCTCTCGGCAAAAAAGGAATAAGTGTTACAGTAGGAGATTATATTTACCCCAATATCTCCTCAGCATCCAGGTTTTGCAAAAAGTCTATCAAATACTATAATCCTTATGAAAATCAGGAAAGGTTTTTCTCCGATATAAAGGCTGAACTTGAGAAAAATCACTACGACCTCATCCTCCCCATGACAGATGTAACCATACCAATCATACTGATAAACAAAGAAGCACTACCTATTGCTTGCAAAATCCCTTTTGTGCCCTATGGTACTTATGAATTTGCAAGTGATAAGTTTAGAATGATTCAATACGCAAAAGAACAAAGTTTGCCAGTACCAAATACCATCTTCTTAAACTCAAAAAATGATCTTGAAAAAAATGACAACCAATTGAATTATCCCGTTGTCATTAAACCTTCAAGATCTCGCTTATCAATTGATGGAAAATTTATATCAACCGGTGTATCATACGCTAAAAACTACGAAGATTTAAAAACCACGATCAGCAGGAATGAGATATTTAATCATACGCCCTTTATGATTCAAGAAAAAATCCAGGGTGAGGGAATAGGGTTTTTTGCTCTCTATCAAAATGGAGTTCCTAAACTGCTATTCAGTCACAGAAGATTACGTGAAAAACCTCCTTCTGGCGGTGTTTCCGTGTTGTGTGAGAGTATACCAGTTGAAGCAACGATAAAAGACTACGGACTTAAAATATTAAGTGGTCTCAAATGGCATGGGGTTGCAATGGTTGAATTTAAAAAAAGTATAGCAGACGGTATACCTTACTTTATGGAGATTAACGCCCGTTTTTGGGGATCACTCCAATTGAGTATAGATTCAGGAGTTGATTTCCCCTACGCACTATATTGTATTACAGTTGGCAAGGGCTATGATAATACCAGCAATACTTATAAGGTAGGGAATAGATGCAAATGGATACTGGGAAATTGGGATTATTTCTATATGCTTTTAAAAGAAAAGAAATACAAAGATTTTACACGTTCCCTTTTTCAAGGATTTTCATTGAAGATGGGTCACTTTGTTTTTAGACTGAAGGATCCCAAACCCTTCTTTGTTGAACTCAAACAATACCTGGTTAATTTGTACAATCATGAATTTTAAAATAATCTTTCTCTTTTCTGGTGACCTCTGGGCTGGTGCTGAGGTTCTTATTTATAATTTGCTCAAAGGGTTGAAGCATTATGAAAACTTAGACATAGTGGCCATCTCTCTCAACAAAGGTACTCTGACCGACCGTATTGCACAGCTTGGGGTAAATACTATAATTGTCGATGAAAGCAAATACAGTTTTATTAGAATCTTTTTTAAGCTGCTAGCAACTTTGAAAGTTACGAAAGCACATCTTATTCACTCACACCGTTACAAGGAAAATCTCCTTGCATTTATTCTATCACGTTTTTTGAATAGACCTGCATTGGTTTCAACTCTACACGGTCTTCCAGAAAAACATACTGAAAAAACCAGCCTCAAAACACGAGTAGCAGGAATTATTAATAAACTAATCTTGAAAAAATATTTTGACAAAACTGTAGTTGTATCAAGAGAAATGGCGATATTTATCGAACGAGAATGGGGTTTCGCACCAAAAAGAATTGCAATAATTCATAATGGACTATCGTTAAATACTTTCCCACCAAAAGAAAGAGAAAATGACTTAATTACAATTGGTTCAGCAGGTAGATTTTTTCCAGTAAAAGATTATTCACTGATGGTTGAAGTTGCTTATGAATTGATAAAGAAGTATAAATGTAAGGTTCGATTCGTTTTAGCTGGTGATGGTCCATTAGCCCATACCTTGGAACAAATGATCAAAGAGAGAGGATTAAACGATTGCTTTGCCCTGCCGGGATTTCTTGAGGATCTGGATAACTTTTATCAATCCTTGAGTATTTATCTCAATACATCATTGCATGAAGGGATACCTATGAGCATACTGGAAGCGATGGCTTATGGTCTTCCTGTAATTGCTCCAAAAGTAGGGGGCATTCCGGAAATGATTGATGACGGAATAAGTGGATTCCTTATAGATTCCCGCAATCCTCTAGATTTTGCAGAAAAATGTCTTAAGCTTATTCATGATAAGAATCTAAGATTGAAAATGGGAGCAGACGCAAGGAAGAAGATAGAAGATAAATTCTCTTTCCAGAACATGGCTAAAAGTTATTATAAAATGTATAAAGAACTTATTCTATGCTAAAGCACATTAAGAATTGTATGTTGTACATAGAAAATTTAACAAGGAATGTTTTTTGGCATTGTTATTGTTTTATCATAAATAATAACTTGGATAAAATGCTTCCAAATAATATCAACAATATCCTCTTTTGTCTGTAAAGGTAACAAATGCAGAAGTGTTCTCGCTGAAAAGATAGCTGAGTTATTAGCACATAATTTAGGTTTTAATGATATCTTCTTCAATTCTTGTGGTTTAGAAGTAGAAAATGGAATGCCTGATTTAGAAAATACCACCAAAATTGTTAAAGAAAAAAATTTAGACCTTTCAAACCATGTTTCTAAAGCGGTAAATGATAAATTAGTAGAAAAAGCTGATATAATCCTTGTAATGGAATATAAACCTCAAGCAAATGAAGAAAAAATTTAAAAACACTGATGGGAAAATATTCCTTTTGCCACAATTCTGCAAATCATATAGATACGTTTATGAAAAACTAAATATTGAAGATCCTTATGGAGCTAATATTGAAAAGTTCCGTTACTGTTACAATCACATTGAAAAAAGTTTAAAAGGGTTTTTCGAAGAACTCTCAGCCATTAAAAACAAATCAAAACAATCTCTGATACACTAAGATGTTAATAAGGTTTGTATTCTTATTTTTCATATTAAACTTAATTCGTTTACTAGTCTAAAAATAAGCGCTATGGAAAAAAGCAAACACATTGTTTTGATCGGAGCTCCGATAGGGAAGGTTTGGGATATTCCCCATCTCCCTGAGAGAATAACTATTGATGAGTATTCCTTGGAATTTGTGGATCTATATCAATTTGATAAAAAACACAAACAGAAAGCAAAGGATTTTTAACAATGAATTGTTTATTAGAAAAAGAGGAATTTCAAATTATCAGGTGTCCCGAATGCAAAGGGCACTTAGTACCCTACAGCAATAACATTAATTGTACTAACTGTAATATTACCTTTCCAGTAATTGACAATATACCCATATTTAGCAATACAGATGCCTACTATGGCGAAATTAAAAAAGAGAACATGCAGAATCTCATAACAGAATCTAACACTATTGGCTACAAAGAAGCTTTGAAAAATTATATTAATGATCCATGGGTAATAAATTATATACTCAATGAAGGAAGAGCTAAATGGCATGAACTTCTAGAACTTAATGATGATAAATTTATTCTAGATATTGGATGCGGTTGGGGAACAAATTCCATTCCAATTTCAAAAAGATCAAAGAGGGTATACTCATTAGACGCTACATATGAAAGAGTTAAATTTGTTCAAATCAGGGTTAATCAAGAACATATTAAAAATATAACACCAATTATGGCATCAGCTGTTAAGCTCCCTTTTGATTCAAATTGTTTTGATGTTGTTGCTTTCAATGGTGTGCTTGAGTGGCTTGGTGCTATTGACCAAAATGTAGAGCCAATCGTATTTCAAATCAAAGCATTAGAGGGCGCATATAAGATACTTAAACCAGGAGGAATAATTTATATTGGTATAGAAAATAGACTTAATTTGAAATATTTTTTGGGAGAGCCCGATGATCACAGTTCTTTAAGATTTACTAGCCTCATGCCCCGAAAAATTGCGAATATTTATTGTAGCATTATAAAAGGTGAAAAGTATTATATGCACACTTATACCTATAAAAAATATCTAAAACTACTTAATACATTTGGTTACTGTAATATAAAAACTTTTATGCCATGGCCTATTTATAAGAATCCTGACTTTATAATTTCTTTAAATCGCAAATCCATTTTGAGCAAATTTGCTGAATTAAGACAAACGAATATATCACTTAGAAAAAAACTCTTTTACAATCTTTTCTCAGCAATTTCTTACATTGGGTTATGTAATTATTTTGCACCTTCTTTTTGTTTCATTGCCTATAAAAAATAGATCATGGTATATAAGATTTTTTTATAACATTTTCATTCCTATTATTAATTGTTATACAACAACACCTTGATAGTCATAGAAACAGAGAAACATATAATTTTATTGGGGTATCCGCTTGACTCAAGTAGATACACTATCTGATATAATTATTGGTAAGGTCTGCCCCCTCGGATATCCTGTCCTCTAATGGGGGTAACGGATACGGCCTGTTGAACCAAGC